>Ga0172382_10000393_pt1 | contig 81843 bp, 79 predicted proteins | sample Leawel138RmetaG_FD_122245 | JGI IMG/M metagenome (GOLD analysis project Ga0172382, IMG submission 122245) | Leachate microbial communities from a municipal landfill in Southern Ontario, Canada - Leachate well 138R metaG | ecosystem: Engineered > Solid waste > Landfill > Unclassified | place...
ATCGCATTGCGCCGGCTCAATCGACCGTCAGAGGCGGTAAAACATTTCAACCATTTCCGGGCGGCCGTAAACACGCCGATCAGCATGTCGCGCGGGGAATATTGGCTCGGGCGCGCAGAAAAGGCGAAGGGCGACCAGAAAGCGGCGACTGCTGCATTCGAGCGCGCCGCCAGCTATTTTGATTACTTCTACGGACAACTGGCCGCCGAGGAATTGGGCCGGCTGCCGCAACTGCCGGCAACGATGGCCAAACCGGAAATATCCCCGGCGGCCCGGCAGGCATTCAATCAGTCCGCGCTGGTGCAGGCGCTGAATCTGCTGGCCGCCATCGACCATCGCCAGCATGAGACACAATTTGTGCGGGCGCTGGCCAATGCCGCCGACACGCCGGAAAAGGCGCGGCTGACGGCGGAATATGGGCTGACCATCGACCGTCCCGATGTGGGCGTGTGGACATGGAAGGCCGCGCGCGACCAGCAGGAATTTTCCGGCATCGAACTGGCGTATCCGCGTTTGCCCGCAGCGGGCATCGCCACCATCCCGTCACGGGAACGGGTATTGAGCCACGCGATTGCGCGGCAGGAATCGAGCTTCGACCGCACCGCCCTCTCTCCGGCCGGCGCGCGCGGATTGATGCAGTTGATGCCGGCCACCGCCAGCGACGTGGCGCGCCGGCTGGGCGTGTCTTATGATGTGAACCGGCTGTTTTCCGATCCGGCCTATAATTTGCGGCTCGGCAGCTATTACCTTGGCATGCGCCGCGACGGCTTTTCCAGCGCGATGCTGGCGATTGCCGCCTATAATGGCGGGGCCGGAAATGTCCGCAAATGGCTGGCAATGAACGGCGATCCGCGCACCACGGTGGACCCGGTGGACTGGGTGGAGATGATCCCGTTCAGCGAAACGCGCAACTATGTGCAGCGCGTGATCGAGAATGCTGTGGTCTATAGTTTGCTCGACCCGAACCAGTCGGGGGCCAATCCGCGTGCTTCCAGCTGGCTGCGTGGCGGCTGACCCCGGTCTGGCTTATGCGGCGAGGGCGCAAATGCCCTTGCTGCATTCGGCGGTGTGAATGAAGGTTTCCACCTTTGGCGCGATGGCGTTACGCCAGCGACCGCCGTTGAAAATCCCGTAATGGCCGACGCCCGGCACCATATAATAGCGCTTGTAGCTATCAGGCAGATTGACCGCGAGATCAAGCGCGGCCCGTGTCTGGCCGAGGCCGGAAATATCGTCCCGCTCGCCCTCGACAGCGAACAGGCCGACGTCGGTGATTTTAGCCGGGTCGACGCGTACACCGCGATGGTGCATTTCCCCTTTCGGAAGCAAATGGCGTTGAAATACGGAATCCACTGTCTGCAAATAGAATTCCGCCGTCATGTCACAGACCGAGCGATATTCCTCGTAGAATTTCTTGCTCGCTTCTGCCGATTCATCATCACCCTGCACGAGATGTTTGAACATATCCCAATGAGAGTTCAGATGATTGCCCAGATTCATCGACATGAATCCCGCGAGTTGCACAAATCCCGGGTAAACCTGTCGACCGGCGCCGGGATACAGGTTGGGCACGGTGGCGATCACATTCTGATCGAACCAGGCAAGCGGGCGCTCCATCGCCATCATATTCACCGATGTCGGGGCTTCCCGCGTATCGATCGGGCCACCCATCATCGTCAGGGTGCACGGGCGGGCAGGGTGTTTGTCCGCCGCCATCAGCGCCGTCGCCACATAGGACGGCACGGATGGCTGACACACAGCCAGCATATGTGGCCTCGGGCTGTCGCCCGGCGAGATCAGCGAAAGCCACTCCACCAGATATTCGACATAGTCTTCGAAGTCGAAAGTGCCCGACGACAGCGGCACCAGTCGCGCATCGCGCCAGTCGGTAATATAGACATCGTGGCGCGGCAGCATACGCTCCACCGTGCCGCGTAAAAGCGTTGCATAGTGGCCGGACATGGGGGCGACGATCAGCAGTTTCGGATCGTCTTCACCTGCGCCCTCCCGCTCGAATCGCAACAACTGGCCGAATGGTTTGCGGTCGACGATGACCTCGGTGATCTTCACTTCGCGTCCGTCAATGCGCGTCGTGGGAAGGTCAAACTCCGGTTTTCCGCGTGGAGCCGCCGCATGGGCGAACACGTCGAGCGCCGCCCGCGCTACTTCACCCGCGCCAGTGTAGGCCAAAGGATTGACCGGGCTGGACCACCATTGCGCACTGGCTTGCGCCGCCATGCTGGCGCCGGTAAACCAGCCACGCGTCATTTCATAAGCTTCATAGAGCATCTTTGTGCCCCTCCTCTCCTGTCCGGGCAACCGCCTGACAATCTAGCAGGGAAAACGCCCGGACCCTATTCATGTTCCTTTTAATATCCGCCTGCAAGCATAAATAGAGGATGAATCGCTTGCTTATAAACAGCTAATGTTCCACGTGGGCTGGTCTTGACCGTACCGGAATGCTGATTGTCGAAGGGGGAAATCCATGTCCATCAACTTCCTGAAAGGTCGCACGGCAGCCGTCACCGGCTCGACCAGCGGCATTGGTCTGGCCATTGCAGAAGCACTCGCGCGGGCCGGCGCGGATGTGGCGCTGAACGGTTTTGGCGACGCGCAACCGGCTATCGACCAGGTGTCGGCACATGGCACGAAAGTGACGTTCGTCGGCGCTGATCTGTCGAAGGGCGCCGAGGCCGCACAATGGGTGCGCGATGTGCAAAAAGCCTTGGGAAGTCTGGATATTCTGGTCAATAACGCCGGGATTCAGCATGTGTCCCCGATCGAGGAATTTCCCGAGGAAAAGTGGGATCAAATTCTCGCCATCAACCTCACTTCCAATTTCCATACGATTAAAGCAGCGGTTCCGGCGATGCGGGCGAAAGGCTGGGGGCGGGTTATCAATATCGCCTCGGCGCATGGCCTCGTGGCTTCCCCTTTCAAGTCCGCCTATGTCGCGGCCAAACATGGGGTGCTGGGCCTGACGAAAACGGTTGCGCTGGAACTGGCGGAAACACCGGTTACGGTGAATGCAATTTGTCCGGGATTCGTCAAAACACCGCTGGTGGACGGGCAAATCGCCGATCAGGCGAAGGCGAATCATATGTCGGTGGAAAAGGTGGTGCGCGACATTATCCTCGCATCGCAGCCGACGAAACGCTTTGTCGAACCTTCCCACGTCGGCGATGCTGTATTGTTCCTGGCGTCCGATGCCGGCAGCAGCGTCACCGGGTCGGCGTTGCAGATTGACGGCGGCTGGACCGCAAGATGAGCGATTCCGGCAGCCGTACGATCTATATCGACACCGGTGCCGGTCGCCCGGAAGACTGGGATGTCGTGCTGCAGGGTCTGCTGGCGCATAATCGCGCCAAAGCCGGGCTCACGGGCGATCCACTGGCCTCGTTGGCGCGGGATGAAGAGGGCGGGGTGCTGGGCGGGCTGGTAGGCTTCACCCAGGGCGGCTGGCTTTATGTGGAACTCTTCTGGTTACCGGAAGAATTGCGCCGTCAGGGTCTGGGTACGGCGCTGCTGCAGGATGCAGAAGAAGAGGCGAGGCGGCGGGGCTGTACCCATGCGCATCTCGATGCCTACAGTTTCCAGGCTCCCGCCTTCTACGAGCAGCAGGGCTATGAAGCATTTGGCCGGCTGGAGGATTATCCAGCCGGCCATACACGTATCTTTTACCGCAAAAAGCTGGGGTAGCGCGCGCTTACGCTTCGCCCATGCCTTCTGCGGGCTGTGGTGCTGCGCCCGCCTTCACCTTTTCCTCGATACGACGGCCCAGGTCGGCATCGACATTCTTCCAATATTGGAAGGCCCGGCCCAGCACCGGTTCGCGCACGCCGCCCAGCAGACTGCCCGCGACCTGATCCACTAGTTTCTGACGCTGGTCGTCGTTCATAACCTCGCGCACCAGCGTGCCGGGCTGGCCGAAATCGTCATCATCCGCGCGTAACGTGTAGGCGCTGCGCACCATCGTGCCGTCGGCTTCCCAGCCATCGTTCACCGGCCCTTCTTCGTCGGCCCAGGGGCGACCGTCGCTGTTGGGCACATAGACCGGCGCATTGCCGCTATGATGATAGGCCATAAAGCCGTCGAACTGATAGGTGTTGACCGGCACTTTCGGCTGGTTCACCGGCAAATGGTTGAAATTGGTGCCGATACGGTGGCGCTGTGCGTCGTTGTAGGCAAAGGCTCGGCCCTGCAGCATCTTGTCCGGCGAAAGACCAATGCCCGGCACGGTATTGCCAGGCGAAAAAGCCGCCTGTTCGATCTGGGCGAAGAAATTTTCGGGATTCCGGTTCAGCGTCATCGTGCCGACCCTGATCAGCGGATAATCCTTGTGCGGCCAGATTTTCGTCAGGTCGAACGGGTTGAAGCGGTACGTCTTCGCGTCTGCATAGGGCATGATCTGCACCGACAGATCCCATACCGGGAATTCGCCACGCGCAATGGCGTCGAACAGATCACGGCGGTGGAAATCCGCGTCAGAACCGGCCATGTCGCGGGCTTCGTCGTTACTGAAGAATTTCATGCCCTGACGGGTGTGGAAATGATATTTGACCCAGAATTTCTCGCCTTCGGCATTGATCCACATATAGGTGTGCGAACCATAGCCGTTCATGTTCCGCCAGGTGCGGGGCAGACCGCGCTCGCCCATCAGATAGGTGACCTGGTGCGCGGTTTCCGGATTATTGGTCCAGAAATCCCATTGCATGTGATTGTCACGCAAACCCGAATCCGGCAATCGCCGCTGGCTGCGGATAAAGTGTGGGAATTTCATCGCATCGCGCACGAAAAAGACCGGTGTATTATTGCCGACGAGGTCGTAATTGCCTTCGCTGGTATAGAATTTCAGTGCAAAGCCACGCACATCCCGCCAGGTATCCGGGCTGCCCTGTTCTCCGGCGACGGTCGAGAAGCGCGCCAGCATTTCCGTGGATGCGCCCTTCTGGAACAGCGCGGCCCTGGTATAGCGGGACACATCTTCCGTCGTCTCGAACACGCCGAAAGCCCCGGAGCCCTTTGCATGCGGCAGACGTTCCGGCACCTTCTCGCGGTTGAAATGCGCCATTTGCTCCAGAAAATGCACATCATGCAGCAGAACGGGGCCGTCCGGGCCAATCGTCAGCGAATTACGATCACTTACCGCCGGAGCGCCCGTGCTCATCGTCGACGCCGGAAACTTCTTGCTCGAATCGCTCATGAAATTGCCCTTTCAGGAAATATGGCTTCGGCATTTGTGGCCGGGTTTTCAGCGGACTTCAACTGTCTGACCTGTTGCTCGGTATCGTGAATATAATCCCGCGTTAATGGCAGGGAATCGCGGCGCGGCGATATCTGGATCTGGAATACGGCGTGGTCGTCATGGCGGAAGGCCATGATCGCACCGACCAGGTAAAATTCCCACATGCGGTAAAAACGTGCGTCGTAAATCGCCTCGATGTCGGCGCGGCGGGCAGCACAGCGCCGCAACCAGTGCTCCAGCGTTTTCATATAATGCAGCCGCAGAACCTCGATATCGGTCGTCCACAACCACGCATGTTCGATGGCCGGCGTAATCTCCGACAGCGCCGGCGTATAACCGCCGGGGAAGATATATTTGGCCGTCCACGGGTCGGTTGCGCCCGGCCCGCTGACGCGCCCGATGGTGTGGAGCAAGGCCACGCCATCGGGGGAGAGCAGATCGGCCACCTTGTTGAAAAAGGTTCGGTAATTCGGTCGCCCGACATGTTCGAACATGCCGACCGAAACAATGCGGTCGAACTTGCCCGTCACATCGCGATAGTCGATCAGTTCGTAACGCACCTTGTCGGCGATGCCCAGTTCTTCCGCTCGTTGCCGCGCGTAGGCCAGTTGCTCTGCGGAAAGGGTTACGCCCAGCACTTCCGCGCCTGATACCTTGTGGATATGGCGGGCCATGCCGCCCCAGCCGCAGCCGATGTCCAGCACCCGCATGCCCGGTTCCAGCGCCAGTTTCGCAGAAATATGGGCCAGTTTATCCTGTTGCGCCTGATCGAGATCGGAATCCGGGCCGTCGTTTCCGGGCACGAAATAGGCACAGCTGTACTGACGTTCCTTATCCAGAAACAGATCGTAAAGCCGGTCATCCAGATCATAATGGTGGGCGACGTTGCGCCGGGCCCGCCGACGCTCGTTCTTTTCATCGAACCAGGCCGCGATCTTCGCTTGCGTCCATAGCGCCACACGCAGTTTGTTGGTGCGGTCCCAGCGCAAATTGCCGGTAACGAGATCGAGGAGGTCGATCAACTCGCCATTTTCGATCGTCAGCCGGCCATCCATCCATGCTTCGCCCGCACCCAGCGGCGGATTTGTGCCGATACGATATGCGGTTTGGCTGTCGGCGATCCGCACCCGAAGAGCCGCCACACCCGCCTCGCCATAGCGCCGGACCCGGCCTTTCGGGTCGATGACTTCCAGCGCACCTTCCTGAATCGCGTTGCTCAACAACCGGTCCAACAGAAACATGGGCGACAATCTCCTCCAGCCGACAATCCTTGCGACTATCCATAGCCGCCGGTTCGGGCTTTGCGATAGCCCATCATGCCTGTAAGCCTCAAAGGATGAGCAGGCATGATTTTGATTATTTCGTTATTGGCGCAGGTTCCGGCGGGGTCCGGTCGTCGCGTATCGCGGCCGGTCATGGCGCAAAAGTGGCCATAGCGGAAGAATTTCGCGTCGGCGGCACCTGCGTGATTCGCGGGTGTGTGCCGAAGAAACTGCTGGTGCTCGGCGCGCATTACGCCGCCAACCTTGCCGATGCGCCGCGTTATGGCTGGCAACTGGGCGAGCCACAGTTCAGCTGGCCGGTTTTGCGCGATGCCGTGCTGAATGATGTGGACCGGCTGGAAAACGCCTACCGCACCACGCTTTCGTCAGCGAAGGTGGAATTAATGCCGGGCCGGGCCATCGTCACTGGCCCCAATCGCATATTCCTCAATGGCCGCGATATCCACGCAAGGCATATTCTGGTGGCCAGCGGGGCGCGCCCGCATGTGCCCAATGTGCCGGGCGCGGAGCTTGGCATTACCTCGAACGAGGTTTTTCACCTGGAAGAATTGCCCCGGCGCGCGGTCGTGGTTGGCGGCGGTTATATCGCTAATGAATTCGCCGGTATCTTCAATAAACTGGGCGTTGAAGTTACCATGCTGGTGCGCGGCCCCCGCTTGCTGCGTGGCTGGGAGGAAATCCTCGCGGACCGGCTTCAGGCGATCTCCATCCAGAATGGCATGCGCTTTTGCTTTGGCCAGTCACCAACGTCCCTCGCCCGTCAGGCGAATGGCTGCTTGCGCGTGTCGATGAGCGACGGAAAAAGCCTTGAGACCGATCTTGTGCTGTGGGCAACCGGCCGCGTGCCGAACAGCGCCGGCCTCGGGCTGGAAGCACTGGGTGTGAAGCTGAAGGAAAATGGTGCAATTCCGGTGGATGCCGCCAGCCACACGTCCCTGCCGTGGTTGCACGCGGTTGGCGATGTGACGGATCGTATCCAGCTCACCCCCATCGCCATTCGCGAAGGCCATGCGCTGGCCGATACGCTGTTCGGCGGCAAGCCGTGGACGGTCGATCATGATCTGGTGCCTTCGGCGGTGTTCAGCGATCCGCCGCTCGCCAGCATCGGCTTGACGGAGCAACAGGCGCGCACCACTTACGAAAAGGTTCGCGTCTACACAGCGGATTTCCGACCGATGCAACATGTGCTATCGGGCCGGCAGGAACGGGCGCATTATCGGCTTGTCGTCGACGAGGCGACGGATCGCATTCTGGGCGCACACATGATCGGCCCCGAAGCACCCGAAATCCTGCAGGCGCTGGCAATCGCTGTGAAAGCCGGGCTGACCAAAGCGCAGGTCGATCAAACCGTCGCCCTGCACCCGACGATGGCTGAAGAACTGGTATTGATGAAATGACGACGTGGAGTCCCGATAGCTGGAAGCAATCCGAAGCGCGGCAAATGCCCACCTGGCCCGATGCCGCCGCCGCAACCGCTGTGGAAGCGGAACTGCGCCGGTTTCCCCCGCTCGTCTTCGCCGGGGAAGCGCGCGATCTGACCAACCGCCTGGGGCAGGTTGCCGCCGGTAAGGCTTTTCTGCTCCAGGGCGGCGATTGCGCCGAAAGCTTCGCCGAATTCCACCCCGATAATATCCGCGATACTTTCCGCGTGTTGCTGCAAATGGCCGTAACCCTCACCTTTGCCAGCCATATGCCGGTGGTGAAAGTGGGCCGCATGGCCGGGCAATTCGCCAAGCCGCGCAGCGCCGATGTCGAGGAAATCAATGGCGTGTCGTTGCCGAGTTATCGCGGCGATATCGTCAACGACATCAACTTCGATGCCTCCGCCCGCCTGCCGGAGCCGGAACGGCAGAAACGCGCCTATATGCAGGCAGCGGCGACGTTGAACCTGCTGCGCGCCTTCGCGCAAGGCGGCTATGCCAATCTGCACCAGGTGCATAAATGGAATCTCGATTTCGTCGCGCGCTCTCCGTGGGCGGATCGCTATGCCGAAATCGCCAACCGCATCGGCGAGGCGCTGGCCTTCATGGAAGCCTGTGGCGTATCGCCGGAAACCGCCCCGCAACTGACGGGCACCGAATTCTACACCAGCCACGAAGCGTTGCTGCTGGGCTATGAATCGGCGATGACGCGGCAGGATTCGCTGACCGGCGACTGGGTGGACACGTCCGCCCATATGCTGTGGATCGGCGACCGCACGCGTTTCCCCGGCTCGGCCCATGTCGAGTTTCTGCGCGGCGTGATCAATCCGATCGGCGTGAAATGCGGGCCGTCGCTCGCTTCGGACGATCTGCTGCGGCTGATCGACGTGCTGAACCCCAACAATATCCCCGGTCGCCTGACGCTGATCAGCCGTTTCGGCGCGGACAAGGTTGAAGCGCATCTGCCCGCGCTGATCCGCGCCGTGCAGAAGGAAGGTCGCCAAGTCGTGTGGTCGTGCGACCCGATGCACGGCAACACCATCAAGGCCAGCTCCGGCTTCAAGACCCGCCCGTTCGACCGGATTCTGGCCGAAGTGCGCCAGGTATTCGATGTGCACCGCGCCGAAGGCAGCTATGCCGGCGGCATCCATATCGAAATGACCGGCAGCAATGTGACGGAATGCACCGGCGGCGCCATCGCACTGACGGACGACGCCTTGGCGGATCGCTACCACACCCATTGCGACCCGCGCCTGAACGCCAGCCAGTCTCTGGAACTGGCGTTCCTGCTGGCCGAAGAACTCGCGGCGGAACGGGCGCGGTTGCAGAAGGCGGCGGCCTGAAGCCCCTGCACCCCCTTTATGCGGGTCCCGCCGCAGGGATGTCCGAAATGCCGCCCTTGAAACGGCGGCATTTCTTTATTCGATCATGAGCAGCTTCGTGCGACAGACATTCTCCGGCGTCGCAGTGCAACGCCTGTAATTCCGAACCCGGCAATGAGAAGCGCCCATGTGGCAGGTTCCGGCACGTTGGTTAAAGTGTACTTATTGCTGATCCGCCCGGTGGCGTCTGTCCAATAGGCATCGAGGATCAGATTGGTTCCAAGTGTCGTCTTATCTGTCAGTCGCACGCCCAGCAGCGTCAGCGAACTGCCCTTGGCGATGGCCGCGCCGCTCCACTGCCAGACGCGATCCTCACCGAAACTGCCATCGCCCCAGGGCGCGGATTTGGGAACTGTCAGTCCGGGACGGAGCATCTGCATATGGAAATCGGTAGCGGGACCCGGCCCGTGGTTCAGGACCCGAACATCGGCCAGGGTGGGTGTGGCCAGCATTGCCATAGCCAGCGCCGAAGCAATGTGTAATTTTCGCATATAACCCTCCATTTTGGCGAGTCATAAATATCACGATCCGGGGCAGCTGAAATTTTTAATAATATCCACTCGGCCTGATTCCATTTCATCCTGCCGAATCGCCGTTCAGCCAGGCCTCGCGCGTTTCTCTGGCAAATGTCTGCAACGTGCCGGCGCCAATCGCCGCGCGGATGCCTGCCATCAAATCCTGATAATAATGCATATTATGCTGTGTCAGCAGCATCGCGCCCAGAATCTCGCCCGCACGTACCAGATGATGGAGATAGGCGCGGCCGTAATGGTTGCACACAGGGCAGGGGCAGGCCGGGTCGAGCGGGTTCATGTCCTCGCCGTGGCGGGCGTTGCGCAGGTTCAGCGGCCCTCGCGAGGTGAAGGCTTGCGCCGTGCGCCCGGAACGGGTGGGGAGCACGCAATCGAACATGTCGACGCCACGTTCGACCGCGCCCAGGATATCGTCGGGCTTGCCGACACCCATCAGGTAGCGCGGGGCATGCCCGGGCAACATTCCCGGCGCATCATCCAGCACGGCGAACATCGCTTCCTGCCCCTCGCCCACGGCGAGGCCGCCGATAGCATAGCCTTCGAAGCCAATGTCGATCAGCCGGTCCGCCGACTCTGCGCGCAGTTCGCGAAAAACCGAACCTTGCTGGATACCGAAGAGCGCGCCATGCTCCTCGCGCAGAAATTGCTCACGGGATCGCCTGGCCCAGCGCATGGACAGCAGCATCGAGCGTTCCGCCCGCTCGCGCGGCGCCGGATATGGGGTGCACTCGTCGAACGCCATCACAATGTCCGAACCGAGCAACCGCTGGATGTCGATGGAACGTTCCGGGCTGACCATATGCTTCGAGCCGTCGATATGACTGCGAAACGATACCCCTTCTTCGGATAATTTGGCGAGCGTGCCCAGGCTCATCACCTGAAAGCCGCCGCTGTCGGTAAGGATGGGGTGCGGCCAGTTCATGAAGCGGTGCAGGCCCCCCAGCCGCGCGATGCGTTCCGCGCCTGGTCGCAACATCAGATGATAGGTATTGCCGAGAATAATGTCCGCCCCGGTGGCGCGCACCGCTTCCGGATGCATGGCTTTCACCGTGGCGGCGGTTCCCACGGGCATGAAGGCAGGGGTGCGGATGGTGCCACGCCGCATATGGATTTCGCCCTGGCGGGCGCGGCCATCTGTGGCGTGGATGGAGAATCTGAAACGGTCGTTCATGCGGGCAGCAACAGGGATGCATCGCCATAGGAGTAAAAGCGATACTCATGCGCGATGGCGTGCGCGTAAGCCGCCTGCATCCGTTCCAGTCCCATCAGTGCCGACACCAGCATGAACAAGGTTGAGCGCGGCAGGTGGAAGTTGGTCAGCAGACCATCAATCGCCTGGAAACGATAGCCGGGCGTGATGAAAATATCCGTCGGTCCGGCGAAGGGCTCACCTTGCGCTGCTTCGAGTAACCGCAGGGATGTTGTGCCGACAGCGATCACCCGCCCGCCTGCCGCACGCGCTGCCGCCAGCCGCGCTTGTGTTCCGGCGCTCACCTGGCCCCATTCGCTGTGCATGCGATGGTCGGTAGTGTCTTCCACTTTCACCGGCAGAAAGGTGCCCGCACCCACATGCAGCGTCAGCATTTCGTGGCCGATCCCGCGCGCCGCCAGCGCCGCCATCAGTTCCGGGGTGAAATGCAGCGCCGCCGTCGGAGCTGCAACCGCGCCCGGATCGCGCGCGAACATTGTCTGATAATCTTCCGCGTCCGATGCATCCACGGCGCGGCGGCGGGCAATATAGGGTGGAAGCGGCATGACGCCGGCGGATTCCAGGGCAGCCTCCAGCGGGAGGTCGCTGTGAAAGCGCCAATGCACTTCGCCATCACCGCGCTTTTCCACGACTTCGCCGGAAAGCTCCGCGCCAAACACCACCCGATCGCCTGGCGTCAGCCGGCGGGCATTGCGCACGAAAGACAGCCATTCATAAGGCCCGAGCCGTTGATGCAGGGTTACATCAATGCGGGCCTCTCCCCGCCGGCCGGACAATTGCGCCGGGATCACGCGCGTATCGTTGAAAACCAGCACGTCGCCGGGCCGCAGCAACCCAGGCAAATCGCGCATCGCACGATCGCTTAAACCCTCGGCATCCACGGTCAAGAGTCGTGCTGCATCACGCGGAACGGCGGGCCGCAGCGCTATCCGCTCTTCGGGAAGCGCAAAATCGAAATCACTTACGCGCATGCGGCTATTGGGCCGGTGCTGCCCCTTCCAGCAGCTTTGCGGCTTCAGCGGCCAGCGGGTCTGGCACGGCCTCAACCGGCTGCGGGAACTCCGGCGGTGCTTTCTGGTCTACGCCGATAGAAGCTTGCAAGATACGCGACGGATTGGCGGGCGGTTCGCCGCGCGCAATCTTGTCCACCCACTGCATGCCATCGACCACCCGTCCAAAGACGGTGTAATCGCGGTCGAGACGCAGCAGCGGCTGGAACATGATGAAAAACTGGCTGTTGGCTGAATCCGGGTCGCCGGTGCGCGCCATGGAAACCGCGCCGCGCACATGCGGCAGGTCGTTGAATTCAGCTTTCAGATCGGGAAGGTCCGAGCCTCCCTCGCCGGTACCCTTCGGATCGCCGGTTTGCGCCATGAAGCCGTCGATCACGCGGTGAAAGACAATACCGTCGTAAAAACCTTGCCGGACCAGCGTCTTGATGCGTTCGATATGGTTCGGCGCGCGATCCGGGCGCAGGGCGATGGTGACGCGACCGCCCGTTGACAGATCGAGATAGAGAATATTTTCAAGACCGGGGGCCAGCGCCGACGGTTCCACCGGCGTCTCCTGCGCCGCAACCGGGGCGGCGAACAGCGCAAACAGCATCGTGAATAAGACACGCATCATGCCGCCCCATGACGTTTATGGGCTTGCCGAATCATGAACGGCCTCTTTCCGCTATTCGCGCCTCGATTTCGCGCGCGATCGTCGGGGTAACGAAACGGTCGATCTTGCCGCCATAGCTGGCAATTTCCTTCACCAGCCTGGATGCAATCGGCTGTAGCGCCACGTCCGCCATCAGAAACACGGTTTCGATGCGCGGGTTCAGTTGCTGGTTCATGCCCGTCATCTGAAATTCATAGTCAAAATCACTGACGGCACGCAGCCCGCGCACGATCATCGACGCCCCCTGCTGTTCGGCGAAATGCATCAAGAGCGCATCGAAAGCAACGACTTCCGCGTTGGTGACATGCTCGACTTCCCGCCGTACCTGCTCCAGCCGTTCGTCCAGCGTGAACAGCGGGGATTTCGACGGATTGGTGGCGACGCCGATCACCAGCCGGTCCACCAGCCGCGCCGCGCGCCGGATGACGTCCATATGGCCGAGCGTGATCGGGTCGAAGGTGCCCGGATATACGGCGACGCGCTCGGTCATCAATGGTCCCTCTCGATGGCGAAGCGGGCGATTGCCCGAAGCAGATCCGCTTCCGGTCCAAAGCCATGCAGATGGTGAATAGCCTGATCGATCAGCATGGTGGCCTGGGTTCGTGCCCGCTCGATCCCCAACAGCGACACGAACGTCGACTTTCCGCTGTTTGCGTCCTTGCGAAGCGCCTTGCCGGCTTCGGCCTCATTGCCTTCCACATCCAGCAGATCGTCTGCAATCTGGAATGCGAGGCCGAGATCATGGGCATAGCCCCGCAATTTCAGCCGCGTCTGATGGCCCACCTTGCCCATGATGCTGCCGGCTTCGAGGCAAAAACCGATCAGGGCGCCGGTTTTCAGTTGCTGCAGCCGGGTCGTGGCAGCGAGATCGAAAGAGTTTGTTTCTGCCATCAGATCCATCATCTGGCCGCCCGCCATGCCTGATGGTCCGGACGCGCGCGCCAGTTCCAGCGCCAGTTCTGCGCGCACGAAAGGATCTTCATGGGTGGCGGGATCGGCCAGAATCTCGAACGCCAGCGCAAACAGCGCGTCGCCGGTCAGGATGGCGGTCGCTTCATCGAACTGTTTGTGGACGGTCGGCTTGCCGCGCCGCATATCGTCATTGTCCATGCTCGGCAAATCGTCGTGGACGAGGCTGTAACAATGCACGGCTTCGATGGCGAGCGCCACGCGCATCGCCCGTTCGCGGTCGACATGGAACAGGTCGCATGCGGCCACCACCAGCAGGGGTCGCATGCGCTTGCCGCCACCGATCACGGCATGGCGCATCGCGGCATATAACCTCTGCCGGCCATCATCGGGGATGGTCAGCAGATGATCAAAACGCGCATCCACCGCCGCGCCAATGGCGTCGAGCGCGGGTTTCAATCCGGGGCCGGCAGGAGTCACCGGCTTGTTGCCAATCTGGCGGCAGTCATTGCTGGAAAGGCGCCTCGCCCGTGGGGCGTCCTTCGGAATCCAGTTGCAATTGCGCGATCCGCGCTTCGGCGGCGGATAATTTACCGGCGCAATGTGCTTTCAGCTTCTGCGCCTCTGCATAGAGGTCGATAGCCTGTTCCAGCGGAGCATCGCCGGATTCCAGTTGGCGCACGATGCTCTCCAGCCGCTGCAATGCGGTTTCAAAGTCCAGTGCGGCGATTTCATCCGTATCCGACATCATCACTCCCTGATATGCGCCCTTTGGCTGTCCAGGCCGCCGCGGTCAAGTCATCAGGGCTGACCTGCTGCCCCTGCCGCCGCGCGCGCTTCTGCCGCCAACTCTTTCCGGGAAAGTTTGCCGACCATGGTTTTGGGTAATGACGGGCGGATTTCCACCGCGACCGCCTGCTCATGCTTGCCGACCCGCGCATTCAGCCACTGCAACAATTCAGCTTCCGTCGCCGGCCACTCGGCATGCAGCGCGACAAATGCTTTCGGGCGTTCGCCCAGATAAGCATCCGGCACGCCGACGACGACGGCTTCGGCAACGGCGCGATGGCGATAGAGAACTTCTTCCAGCATGCCGGGGAATACCTTGAAGCCGCCGACGATCACCATATCCTTCAGCCGGTCGACGATGGTGTAATAGCCGTCGTCGTCCACGGTGGCGATGTCGCCGGTGCGTATGAAACCGTCGATGATCGTGGTGCTGTTGTCGCGCTTCCAGTAGCCGAGCATCGCCTGCGGCCCGCGAAACGCCAGTTCGCCCGATTCGCCGGGAGCGGTCAGTTTGTGCGGATCGTCCTTGTCCAGCAGACGGATTTCCGTGCCCGGCAGTGGCTGGCCGACCGTACCGGGTTTACCGGGTGTCATATAGGGGTTCACCGTGACGACACCGGACGATTCCGTCAGTCCATAGCCTTCGACGACGCGAATCCCCAGTTTTGTCCGGACTTCCTCCAGCATCGGCAGCGGCATGGGCGCGCCGCCGGTTACGCAGATGCGGAGGCTGGAAAAATCATGTTTTTCGATATTCGGGTGATTGAGCAGGGCGCGAAACATCGTCGGGACGGCCGGGAAGGCGGTGGGTCTGGTACGGGCTATGGCGGCAAGCACCTGCCGCACATCGAATTTCGGCAGCATCACGATGGTGCCGCTGTTCAGGATGGTGCGGTTCATGATGCAGGTGTTGGCAAAAATATGAAACAACGGCAGCACCGCCAGCACACGATCACCGACCCATGCCGGATCCTCTATCGCCAGCGATTGCATGGCGTTGATGCCAAGGCTCGCATGAGTCAGCATCGCGCCCTTGGGCGTACCAGTCGTGCCACCGGTATATTGCAGCAGCGCCACGCGATGCGGGTCACGCGACGCATTGCTCAGGTCCATTTCGGGGCCGGAAAGGAGCTTCGCGAACCTGACATGGCCCGGATTATGCGGCACCGGCGAACGTTCGTTGCGACGGAACAGCCGGTAGAGCATGGCCTTTGGCGGGGGCAGCACGGCGGCGATATTGCCAATGACGAGGGTTTTCAGCCGGCTGGTCTGGAATACCGCCTCGATCGTGGGGAACAGCGCCTTAACATCCAGCGACACCATGATGTCGGCCTCGCTATCCGCTACCTGGGCGCGCAGTTCGTCGGCGGTATAAAGCGGCGAGAAATTGGCAACGCGCGCACCCGCCGCCAGCGCCCCGAAATAGGCGATCACATATTGCGGGCAATTCGGCAGGAACAGCCCGACGGTGACGCCCGGCCCCGCGCCAAGTTCGCGGAAGCCGGTTGCCGCCCGGCGTACCGCTTTCGCGAGCTCTGCATAGTTGATCTGTTTGCCGAGGAAGTCGATAGCGATGGCGTGGGGCGTGCGTGCGGCGGCATCGAACAGCAAATCGGGCAGCCAGCGCGGCGTAAAAACGGTGTCGGCGGCTACGGGATGTTCATAGGGCATTGCCGTGCAACTTCCGGCAAAACGTTTCAAACGTAAAGCGTGACAGCCGCCCGTTAACCGGGCGGCTGTCAGCAAGGTTATTTGGCGATGAATTCGCCGTTGATTTCCAGTTTGATTTCATCGCCGAGCACACCTTGCAGTTCCGTCTGGCCGAAATCGGATCGCTTGATCTCGCCCTTTGCATGGATGCCAAACGCTGACTTTTCATTCATCGGATGCTTGTCTGTTGCACCAACCAGTTTGACATCAAGCGTGACCGGTTTTGTGACGCCCAGCAGCGTCAGATTGCCGTGCAGTTTGCCTTCGCTGGTATCGGTTGCGACAAGCGATGTCGACTGGAACGTGATCGTCGGGAATTCACCCGATTTCAGGAATTTTTCCGAGATGACCTTGTCGAAATCTTCCTTTTCCGGGAACGGGTAATCGGTACGTACCGATTTCGGATCGATGGTGACCGAAACCGAAGAATTGGTGACGGTCTGCGGGTCGAGCCGGACGTTCGCGTCGAACGAGGTGAAGCGTGCCGTGTACCAGGAAAGCCCCAGGTGCTTGATCTTCCAGGTGAGGCTGGCGTGGGTTTTATCCAGGACATAATCGCCGGCGGCGATGGTCAGCGGTGCAGCCTGTCCCGCAGGGGCGGCTTCAGACGTTGTTGTCCTGGCGGGGGTTGACGCCGGTGCCGCGGGGGTTGACGCCGGTGCCACGGGGGTTGACGCCGGTGCCACGGGGGTTGACGCCGGTGCCACGGGGGTTGACGCCGCTGGCGCTGGCGCTGGCGCTGGCGCTGGCTGGGCGGCGGTGGCGGGCGCCGGTGTTTCCGGCGCGCTTTCTTGCGCCATCAGTGGCATTGCCGCCGGCAACGCCACGATCAATCCAAGGGCCATCCATTTCGCTGAAACTGTCATGAAACTCTCCTCCGCTGTTATTGCGGACAGAGCGTAACCGCGCTTCAGCGATGCTGCAAGCAAAGTTGCAGTCAGGCAGCCGTCTGTTGCTGTTGCAGATCCGCGAACAGCTCGCGCATTTGTGAAAGCGAGAACAGATGTGCGTAAATCAGCCCCATCATGCCGTTTTGCACCATCTTTCGTGCCTGATCGCCACGAATATTCTGCAATTTCTTTTCGTCGATCATGCGGAAACCGGCAAAAGTCGCCGGCTGTTCCATGCCAGGATTCTGGATTTGCGCCTGGCCTTCCATCAGCAGGCCCAGCTTGCCGATTTCGTCCATGAAGCTCTTGGTGCGCCCGATCGCCTGCTCGAACTGTTCGCAAAAGGACAGGATGTTTTTGGTGATTTCGGTCGGCTGCTTTTCGGCATCGAACAATTTTTCTTCGGCTTCTTCCGTGACCAGCCCCCAGCTGTCGTCAAAGACGAGGCTCAGTTGATCGGCGTCGGGCTGCAGCCTTGCCAGCATGAACGGGTGGCGACGGATATAGGCGGGAATATAAGCGCCCTCCTGCCATTTGCCGTCGGCATCAATGAACAGATTCTTGCCTTCCTGCAAGCCAACGAGGGCAAGCGGCACGCCATCCGCGCCTTCGGAAAAGACGATCGGATAATGGCGTTGCGCCAGGACGAATTCATCGACGGTAATCGGCACGGCATGGGTATCGCGGGCAAAGCCGAGATCGGTGCGTTGCATGACGCCATGGGAAAGATGCAGTTCCGACGAAACCGGCACGATATTGCGATAAAAAAGCGGGAACTGGGGCTGGCTGGCCATGCGCTACTCATCCTGTCGAAATTCTGCGCGCCGGATGGCGCTTCGGGGCCACGCTCTAGCGCGGCGTCGCGCCGACGACAACCTCTGGTGACGTGGCCGTCGAAAAGCTCAGCCGAACAGCTTGCCGGGGTTCATGATGTTATCCGGGTCGAGCGCTGCCTTGATCGCGCGCATGGCTGCGAGCTTCCCCGGATCCCCGAGTCGCGCCAGTTCCCGCGCCTTCAGTGTGCCAATGCCATGTTCCGCCGAGATCGAGCCATGGTGGGCGACAACCAGATCATCAGTCGCCAGGCGTGCGCGCGGCTGTTCGGCGGCGAGCCATATGTGCGCGTCCGCGCCCGCGGGCGGGCGCAGATTAAGGTGGAGATTGCCATCTCCCAGATGGCCGAACGCGATGGGCCGGCTGCCGGGAAATTCCGCTGCGAACATGGCCAGCGCCGCGCGCAGGAAAGCCGGCACGCCTTCCACCGGCACGGCGATGTCATTCTTGATCGCCGGGCCTTCGAGCCGCTCCGCTTCCGGCACCGATTCGCGTAACTTCCACAAGGCTTCCCGTTGGGCGAGGCTATTGGCGACCACCACATCCTGCACCTCGCCGGCTTCCAGCGCGGTCGCCAGCACGGCTTCCAACCTATGCTGAGGGGCTGCGGCTTCCACCAGCACATGGAAGGTGTGGGACCCGGCAAGCGGCATTTGTACTCCGGGGATAAACTCGCCGACCAGATCGAGCGCCGCCTGTTCCAGCAATTCGAAACTCTCGATGACTTCGCCCAGCGCCAGTCGCAGACGGCCGAGGAGTGCCAGCGCTGCGTCGGCGCTGGCGACACCTGCCCACGCCGTCGTCAGCGTGGCGGGGCGGGGCGCGAGCTTCAGCGCCACCGCGGTCACGACCCCCAATGTTCCTTCTGCACCAATCAGCAACTGCTTGATATCGTAGCCGCTATTGTCCTTGCGCAAAGGGGATAGCTGATCGAGCCGGTTGCCATCGGGGAGGACCGCTTCCAGCCCCAGCACCAGCGCCCGCATGCTGCCATGCCGCAACACCTGCACGCCGCCGGCATTGGTCGAAACCAGGCCGCCAATGGTTGCACTGCCTTTGGACGCCAGCGATAGCGGAAAGACGCAATCCCTGGATTCCGCAGCCATATGCACGGCTTCCAATATCGCGCCCGCTTCCGTTACCATCGATAGCCCGTCGGGATCGATTGACCGGATGCGCGTCATGGCTTGCAGGGACAGCAGTGCGACAGGCCGGTCCCGGGATGCTGACGGGATGCCGCCACCAACAAGGCCGGTATTTCCGCCCTGCGGCACCAGTGCAATGGCATGTTGCCGGGCCAGCCGGACGATCTGCTGCACCGTGGCGGTATCGCGTGGTTTTAACAATATGTCCGCATGACCGGAAATCTGCCCGCGCCAATCCACCAGATGTGGCGCAATCGCATCCGCGTGGGTGATGCAGACGCCGGATGGCAGCGCTGCCTGAAGCGCCGCGATTGCCGACGGGGCCATCGCGCTACCCTTTGCTGATATTGTTGATTTGCGCCTGCAATGCGTCGAGTTGCGCTTTCAGCGCCTTCAGTTCTTCGCTGCTTTCGGCTGGCTTTTCCGGTTCCGGCTGCGGTTCGGCGGGGCGCATCGCAGCCAGCGGGCTGGATTTGGCCCAGATTTCCGCCGCCGCCTTCATCATCGCCATATTTTGCCGTGCCAGCGCCTCGAACGGGCTGTCGCTGCCGCCGGGGATAATGCCTTGCAGCGCCGCCCGGACCTGTTCCTGATTGCGGCGGAACGCCTCCATCGAGGCTTCGAGATAATGCGGCACCATCGCCTGCATCTGATCGCCATACATGGAGATAATCTGCCGCAGGAAACTGACGGGCAACAAGGTCGTACCGCGTGTTTCCTCTTCCATGATGATCTGGGTGAGTACGCTATGCGTGATATCTTCGCCGGATTTCGCGTCGATCACCTGGAATTCGCGCCCGGCGCGCGTCATCGCGGACAGATGATCAAGGGTGATATAGGAAGAGCTTTCCGTGTCATACAGGCGTCGATTGGCGTATTTCTTGATTATCACCATGGATTTTTTGCCATTCTCAGCGGAAGCCCTGGTAGACATACGGAAACTTCCCTCTATCAATAACGCAAGTGCGAACAAGGCATAGAAGGAAGTTCCTAGCATGCGCATCACGCTGGAGCAATTCGGGAGCCTGCATAGCAGGGGCGTAATTTGATGCAGCGCACAAGAATTGGCGGCCATGGCTGAGAGCAGTCTCCAGACGGGCGGGCCACGCGGAGAGTCCTTGTTGTCCGCGCAGCGCGGCCGGGGTCCGCATCCGCTCGGTCTGTTTCTGGCCATGGCGATCCGCCGCACCGCCGGTGATCGGGATCGACTGAAAGCCGTACTGCAGGGCGTGCGGCGCTATCAGGAAGCGCCGCTGCCAGCGGCCATGCCGGAATCGCCCGTTGTGGCGCGTCGCGGAACGGTCCATTTGAGGCGGGTTGCCGGGCCGGAAGATGGGCCGGTTGTGGTGGTCGTTCCCTCGCTTATCAACGCGGCGGTCGTACTCGATCTCGCGCCGGGGCGTTCGCTCGTCCGTTACCTGGCGGAGCAGGGCAATCGCGTGCTCATGATCGACTGGGGACCGCTGGGCCCCGGCGAACGGCGACTCGGGTTTGCCGGACTGGTGACGCAACGTCTTGTGCCGCTGATCCGGACGCTTGATCGTCCGGCGCATTTACTGGGTTATTGCCTGGGGGGTACGCTGACGCTTGCTGCGGCACAGTGTTTGGGGAAGAGGGCGCGGTCGCTTGCGCTCCTCGCCGCGCCATGGCATTTTTCCGGCTATAGCAGCGAGGTTCGCACCCACGCGCTGGGCGTATGGGGCATGATCCGCCCCGTGGCGGAACGCCTGGGGGCCATGCCAGTATCATTACTTAATCCGCTGTTCTGGAGTCTCGGTGAAGACGCGGTCGTCAACAAATTCGAAAAACTGGCGGCGTATCCGGCGGACGATCCGCATATTGGCTGGTTCGCCGCGGTTGAGGACTGGACGAACAGCGGTGCGCCGTTGAGCCGGGCCAGCGCGCGGGATCTGTTCCTGCGTGGTTATGGCGCGGATTTGTTCGGCCAGGGGCGCTGGAAAGTTGGCGGCACCCTCATCCGCCCGGAAGATCTTTCCTGCCCGGTCGCCGATTTTGTTGCCCGCAACGATCGGATCGTGCCACCTTCGGCCCGTATCCGCCTTGCTTCAGCCGACAAGTTCGAGGTCGGATCGGGCCATGTCGGCATGATCGTTGGCCGGGACGCGCCGCAAACCCTGTGGCAGCCGCTTTCCAACTGGTTCGCCAGCAGGTAGGGGTCAGGGAAAGCCGGATTATTGAAACACAAGAGGAGACGTTCGCAATGCCCGATGTCGTAATCACCGCGGCCCGCCGTACCCCTGTCGGCAGCTTCCTCGGCAGCTTCGTCAATACCCCCGCCCACGAACTTGGCGCGGTCGCCATCAAGGCGGCGCTGGAGGATTCCGGCGTTGCGCCGGAAGAGGTGGGCGAAGTAATCCTTGGTCAGGTGCTGACCGCCGCCCAGGGGCAAAATCCGGCGCGCCAGGCGTCGAAGGCTGCCGGCATTCCCGATGAAATCACCGCCTTTGGCGTCAACCAGTTGTGCGGTTCCGGACTGCGGAGCGTGGCGCTCGGCTTCCAGGCCATTCGTAATGGTGACGCGCAAATCATCGTCGCCGGCGGCCAGGAAAGCATGTCGCTTGCTCCGCACGCGCAATATTTACGTTCGGGCGTGAAAATGGGCTCCTTCGAACTGGTGGACACCATGCTGAAGGATGGCCTGACGGACATTTTCCACGGTTATCATATGGGCGTCACCGCCGAGAATGTCGCCGAGCGTTATCAACTCACCCGCGAGGCGCAGGACCGGTTCGCCGTCACGTCGCAAAACAAGGCAGAGGCCGCGCGCGACGCAGGGCGTTTCAAGGCGGAAATTGCCGCCGTTACGCTGAAAACCCGCAAGGGCGAAACGGTCGTGGATACGGATGAATATATCCGTAACGGCGCAACGCTGGAAGCGATGGCCGGTTTGCGCCCCGCCTTCAAAAAGGACGGCACCGTTACCGCGGGCAACGCATCGGGTATCAATGACGGCGCGGCGGCCATCGTGCTGATGTCGGCGGAAGAGGCGGCACGCCGCAATGCGCCGGTTTTGGCCACGATCAAGAGCTGGGCGACGGTCGGCGTCGATCCGGCCTATATGGGTATTGGCCCGATCCCGGCATCGCAAAAGGCGCTGGAGCGCGCCGGCTGGACTGTCGCCGATCTCGACCTGATCGAGGCGAATGAAGCCTTTGCCGCCCAGTCGCTTGCCGTCGGTCAGGAACTGGGTTTCGATCCGGAAAAGCTCAACGTCAACGGCGGGGCCATCGCCCTCGGTCATCCCATCGGGGCATCGGGCGGTCGTGTGCTGGCGACGCTGCTGCATGAAATGGTCCGCCGCGATGCGAAGAAGGGTCTGGCCACCCTGTGCATCGGCGGTGGCATGGGTATTGCCCTGACGGTTGAGCGTTAAGGGCAGCCCGCCACAAATGACGGCAGGCGAAGCAACTTCGGCGGGAATCGGTCACGCGGCCGCTTCCCGCCTGCGCCCGCAGCATCCGGGCGAGGGCGAAACGATTCTGTGGCAGGGTGTCGCCCGATCCGCGCGGCTGCGCCTGCTGGAGTTTGTCAGCTTCGCCCTGCTGCTTGGACTGTTGAGCTGGCTGGCGCTTGCGCTGGTCGGTCCGCATCTTGGCGGGTCGGAGTTCGCCGGCACGCCCGATGCCCCCAGCGCCGTGCCGATGATTTTGGGCATGACGCTCGGCATGTTGCTGATTATCGCCTTGCCGGTGTGGCTGCGTGCCAGCGCGCGCGGTCGCGCCGCCTATATGCTCACCAATCGCCGCGCGCTGATCTGGCTGGGCAATCGCGTTGTCGGCGAAGCGATCCTGTTTGGCAGCCGTGTGCGGGTCGTGGAAGATACGGTGGAGTTCGCGGCATCCAATGTCTGGCTGGATTGGCGGTTGCGCGATCAGGGACCGGATTGCATCCGCTTCGAACATATTTCTGACGCCGAAGATGTGGCGAATCTCGCCGAAGCACAAGGCGCCCGGCGCGTTCCCGGCACACCCGAATAGCGGGCCTTTTCCCCCGACCCCTTTTCAACGCCCGGCATGTCCCTTATATAGCGCGTTGAAATGCACGTGATTCTCTCTCTTCCGGCTTATCGACGCGGCTGACCGCCGCGGGCGCTTCGCGCATCGCGGCGGGCGGGTGGCTGGCGGCCATCCAACGGGTTTGACCCCCAGAACCACCCAAAACCAGATGCGATATTGCCGCCTGCTGCCGGAGATGATGAATGGAATTTCTGCCCCTTGCCCCCGCCGACGACCCGGAAGTCGATGCGCTGTGCGACATGTGCTTCGGCCCCGCCCGGCACCAGCGCACTGCATCCATACTGCGGCAGGGCGCACAAAGGCTGGAGAGCGCCAGCTTCATTGTGCGGCGCGAAGGTCAACTGATCGGGGCTGTGCAATGCCATATGCTCCTGTGGCGGCGGGCAGACGGGCTGGCGCGGGATATGGTGTTGCTGGGGCCGCTGGTCAGCCATCCGGACTGGCGGGATTGCGGTATTGGTGGTGGCCTGATGAACCGGGCGCTGGCCGCGATTGATGCCGCCGGCTTGCCGGTCATGCTGGTTGGCGATTTGTCCTATTATGGCCGCTGGGGCTTTTCGGCGGAGGCCACCGGCCAGTGGCAACTTCCCGGCCCGGTGGATCGGGCGCGGCTGCTGCTGCGCGCGCAACATCCGCGAAGCTGGCAGGCGGCGGCCCATTTTCGCGATCCGCTGACGGATTGCCGCGCCGCTTGAGCGGATCGGCAAATGGCCCTACATCCAGGGGCATGGCCGAACCCATTGTCCCGCCCCCCATAGATATTGCACATGCGTCGCTGGCGGAAATTGCCGCGGCGGTCGCGGCGAAGCGGCTGCCGCCGGTAGAGCAATGGAATCCGGAGCATTGCGGCGATATCGATATGCGGATTGCCGCCGATGGCACCTGGTTTCATGCGGGGTCGCCCATTGGCCGCCCGGCAATGGTGCGGCTGTTTTCCACCATTTTGCGGCGCGAGCCCGATGGCTCCTATGTGCTGGTGACGCCGGTTGAGAAGCTCAACATCATGGTGGAGGATGCACCGTTCGTTGCGGTGGAACTGACCTCGGAGGGGGCAGGGAAGGCGCGTAATCTCGCCTTTCGCCTGAACACCGATGAAGTGGTGATTGCCGGTCCCGACCATCCGTTGCGCGTCGAAACCGCCCCCGATGGCAATCCGCGCCCTTACCTCCATGTGCGCGGAAAGGTGGGCAATGGCCTGGAAGCGCTGCTCAACCGCCCGGTTTTCTACGAACTTGCGGAGCTGGCGCTGGCCGAAACCCCACCCGATGACCGGCCTGGCCTGTGGAGCGGAGGCGCTTTCTTTGCCTTCGCTGACTGAGCAGTTGCGCGCATGTTTGCGTGCGCCGGCGCCTGCACACATTCATGCGGGCGACATTACCGTTGGCGTGCCCACACACCTGGAAAGCGGCCCCACCATTCCGGCAGCGGTGCTGATTCCCATCGTCCGCCGCCCGGATCCGGCGGTACTGTTGACAACCCGCACGGCGCATTTGCGTAATCATGCGGGGCAGGTAGCGTTCCCGGGCGGGCGTATTGATCCGACCGATGCAGACGCCGCCGCTGCGGCACTACGGGAAGCGGAGGAAGAAATCGGCCTCGCCACCAGCGATGTCGAAATCATCGGGCAGACCGATTCCTATCGCACCGGCACCGGCTTCCGGATTGCGCCCGTGGTCGGATTGATTCCCCCGGATTTACCACTGGTTCCTTCTCCGCACGAAGTCGCCAACATCTTCGAGGTGCCGATGGATTTCCTGCTCGATCCGGCCAATTACCGTTTGCGGGAAATGATGTGGCAGGGTCGAAAGCGCCACTATTATGAAATGGACTTCGACGGTCACCACATCTGGGGCGCGACCGCCGGGATGCTGGTCAACCTGGCGCATCGGCTGGCATGAATCCCCCCCGCACCCTGTCGGTGGATCACTGGATGGCGCGACCGGGCGTCCCGGCATTGTTGTCGACGCTGGATGCGGAAGATGGCGCAACGCGTCTTGTCGGCGGCGCGGTGCGGGACTGGCTGCTCGGTCTGGATGTGGCGGACGTCGATTTCGCGACGAGGCTGGCTCCCGAAGAGGTGCTGGAGCGGCTGGAGAAAGCCCGCATCAAGGCTATCCCGACGGGCATTCGCCATGGCACCATTACCGCCGTTACCCATGGCGCACCCTATGAAATAACGACATTGCGCCACGATGTCGAAACCTTTGGCCGCCATGCGAATGTGGCGTTCACCAACGATTGGCGCGCGGATGCCGCCCGCCGTGATTTCACCATCAATGCCCTGTATGCTGATCCACTGACAGGCGAACTCTATGACTGGTTTGGCGGTCACGAAGATCTGGCGACCCGCACCGTCCGTTTCATTGGGGAGCCGTTGCAACGCATTGCTGAAGATCATTTGCGTATATTACGGTTTTTCCGCTTCTCCGCCCGTTTCGGTACGGGGCTGGAGCCGGAAGGATTTGCCGCATGTGTGGCGCGCGCCGCCGATCTGATGGCGCTGTCGCGGGAGCGTATTCGCGAGGAATTGCGGCGGTTGCTGGCGCTGCCTGCTCCTGTGGCCACGGTCCGCGCTATGGTGGAATATGGGATTTTGCGCCCTGTTTTGCCCGAAATCACGTTGGAAGGCGTCGATCGCATGGCGGCGACCATTGCCGCCGAAGCCGCCGCCGGGGCGCGTGGCGATGCATTGCGCCGGTTGGCCGCGCTTGTCCCTGGTGAAAGCGCCGACGCCATCGCCGTGCGGCTGAAATTATCCAATGCCGATCGCGCCCGCCTGGTTGCGGCGACCGGCCCGGGCGAGCGCCCGGACGACATGCGTGTGCTGGCGTATCGCATCGGCGCGCCTGCGGCATTCGACCGGATGCTGATTTCCGGCGATTCTCGTGCCGGGCAATGGCGTGGTCCGTTCGCCAACTGGCAGCGACCGCGCATGCCATTAACGGGCAAGGATATTATCGCGATGGGCGTGCCGCCCGGCCCGGAGGTATCGAAACTTCTGGCTGAAATCGAGAATTGCTGGCTGGCCGCCGGGCTTCCGGCTGACCGTGAGCGCACCGCTGCGCTGGCCCGCAAAGTATTGGGGCGACGCTGATATTTAATCAATGTTATCTTATGTTAACAATAGTTAATATATTCTTCTAATTAACAAGAATTAACGATGTAGAATTGTGTTGGAAGAATTGTAAATAAATATTACACGTTAGTATTTGGTAATATATACATAAATTAACCTTGATGACTACAAGGTTTCCGTTGATGCGGTGGCCATGGATCGCCCCGGATATGATTAAAACAGGATATTTCCGGAAGTTGTTGTTGCAACGCAACAATCCCTGGCATCGGTCTTGATTGCCGATCGGCAATTCATCATGAAAAATCGTCAGGGCTGATTGGCACATAAATTGCTGCTCTAATGTTGCCCGGCCAGGCTGGTTCGGGTCTTCGTCTGCCTCTTGCGGGCGGAGTTCGCCAATCTTTCGCAAGGATTGAATTCCCATGACGATTTCCCCCCTCCGCGCCCTCGTGGTGGCGGCTGCCGCGGGCGCTTTCGCCGTTCCGGCAACTGCAGCCATCACCTTCGCCCAGTTCAACGAGCAGAACACCATGGCGAGGACCCTGGAATATAAGCAACAGGCAGATCTGTCCTACACGGTCCTGACCGGCCCGGTCGCCGTGGATCTGACGGCTTTTGCCCTGCATGCGCCTGAAACCGTCGGCGCGACTTTCCAGCTCGACGCCTCGACCTTCGACACACCCACGAAAATGCCGAACCTGCCCATCGTGGGCCAGAACAGCTTTAACGGAACGCTGAGCCTCGTGGACGGTGGCGTCAACTACCTGACCCTGAACTTTACGGACGCTGTTTTTATGGCGGTTTTGGGTCAAACGAACGGCAGTTTTTCCTCCCTCGGTCCGGTGACCTTTTCGTCGGATTATTTTGACCTGAGCCAGGTGTCCGGCATCACATTCTCTCTGGGCTTCACCGGCTTCGACAAGCCATTTGCCCTGGGTCAGGATTTCAAGTCCAACGTCACTGGCACGTTCGACGCGACCCTGGTGCCCGAACCGGCGAGCTGGATGATGATGATCGCCGGCTTTGGTCTCGTCGGCGTGGGTATTCGCCATCGTCGCAACCGCGTATCCGTACACGCGTCGTAAGCGAAATAAAGTGGTCAGAGCGGCATACGCTCTGGCCACTAACCCGCCATCATACGGCCATCCGCATCGAAACTGGCGCTTTCAGGCGCTTCAACTTCCGGCGGTTCCTCTCCATTCATTTCCGCACCCACGCGCAGAACAAAGGCGAGGATCGTGGCTACTGCCATATACAGATCCGGGCGGATCATCATTCCAACCTTGCCGGTGAAATAAACCGCCCGCGCGACCGAAGGATAGGATAGTATCGCGATCTGTCGTTCGGCGGCGAGATCACGGATGACTTCCGCCATCAATCCGCGTCCGCGTGCGACGATAACGGGTGCCGCATCCTGTTCGGGACGGTAACGCAAGGCTACCGCAAAATGGGTGGGATTGGTCAAGACGACGGTCGCGTCCGCCATGGCGCCGCGGTTGGCGCGTTTCAGATTCTCCCGCGCCATGCGACGGATCGCATGTTTTACTTCCGGCGAACCTTCCTGTTGCCTGAACTCGTCTTTCACTTCCTGTTTCGTCATCCGCAGCCGTTTCAGCCACTGGATGAATTGCACGGGCAAATCGCTGCCGGCGATCAGCAATAATCCGCACGACAGGATCAGGATGAGCCGGATCGCCAGCGTGCCCATCGTGGACAGGGCCGCATCGAACTGCATGGCGGAAAGGCCGGCGAACACCGGAAGCTGCCCATACAGGATCCACGCCGACAGGCCAATCAGCAGCAGCGATTTTCCCAGTGCTTTCACCAATTCGATCAGGCCTTTGGTGCCGAAAATCCGCTTCAGGCCGGCCAGCGGATTCATCCGGCTGGCCTTGGGTGTCCATAAGGATATGTTGAACCCGAAGCCGCCGGTCAGAACCCGCCCCAGCACTGCGGCCACCATCGCCATTACGCCCAGCGCCAGCAAGGGCCCGGCGAGAGGGCGGAGCATGGCGAACAGGGCGTCCGCAGGTTCGAAAACCAGAATGTCGTCGCGCCGGATACTCAGCGAGGCGATGGCTGCCAGCCGCGTCGCCTCCGCCAGATCGCCGCCATACAACCACAACCACAACGCGCCAGATACGCCCACCAGCGCCGTCGCCAGTTCGCGTGAGGTGAGCAGATCGCCCTTTTCGCGCGCCTGTTCGCGTCGGCGTTGGGTAGGCGCCTCGGTCTTTTCGCCGCCCTGTTCAGCCAAGCAGCACCTCCGCCGCACGTTCCTGCATTGATATCAGTGCGCCCGACAGGCTTTCGGCCATCCCCGGCAAGGCAAGCGGCAAGCCGACCAGCCCGGCCAGCAGCATCAGTGGAAACCCGATGGAAAACAGATTGAGTTGCGGGGCGGACCGCGCCGCCACCGCCAGCGCCAGGTTTACCAGCAGCATGGCCGCACCCAGAGGCAGCGCCGCGATAACGCCTGTCGCCAGCGCAAAACTGCCCCATTCGATGATGGCGGCGAGCCGGTCCGGCTCGAACAGCGGCCCGGCCACCGGCATCGCCTGATAGCTTTCATAGATCAGCCGCAGCAGGATCAGATGGCCACCCGAAGTCAGGAACAGCGCCCACATCAGCAGCGCGAACAGGCCCGACAGCACCGGTGCGGGCGCGCTGCCAGGACTTACCATAGTCGCGAAGCCCAGCCCCATGGTTTGCGCCAGCCATTCACCAGCCACCATCGCCACCGCAAAGGCTGCATGCAGCGCCAGTGCTGCCACCGCGCCGATCAGCAGTTCGCCGCCAATGGCCGCCAGACCCGCAAGGCTCAACAGATCGTCGGGCGGCAGCACGCCGCTGTTGGTTGTCATCACCAGCCAGCCGACACAGCCGGAAAGCCCGATCCGCACCCGCAGCGGGATTAATTGCCCACCCAGCGCCGGCAGCAGCATCAGCGCCGCACCCGTCCGCAAGGATGCGAACAGCAGCAACAGCGCCATCCGCTCTGGCTGGAGCGCGATGGCGGCTTCCATGACCGGATCAGCGCGCCATCTGTGGAATAGCAGCCATCATATCGCGCGTGAAATCCAGTAACAGCCCTCCGGTAATGCCGCCGAACAGCGCCAGCGCCAGAAACACGCCGATCAATTTGGGCACGAAGGTCAGCGTCATTTCGTTGATGGATGTCGCCGCCTGAATCAGCCCGATGATCAGCCCGATCAGCAGCGCTGGCAACAAGGCCGGCATCACGGCCAGCGACAAGACCCACAACGCCTGGCGGGCGGAATCATAGAGGAGGTCATTGCCCATCGCTCAGCCCGCGAAACTTTGGGCGAGCGAGGCCATGATCAGCGCCCAGCCATCCACGGCCACGAACAGCAGCAATTTGAACGGCAACGCGATCATCACCGGCGACACCATCATCATCCCCAGCGCCATCAGCACCGACGCCACCACCAGATCGATCACCAGAAATGGCAGAAACAACAGCACACCGATCTGGAAGGCGGTTTTCAGTTCGGAAGTCGCATAGGCCGGCATCAAAACGCGCATCGGCACGTCGGCATTGCTGGCATAAGGCCCTTCGCCAGCCAGTTCGCTGAACATGCCCAGATCGGCGGTGCGGGTGTTCGCCAGCATGAAACCATGCAATTCATTCCCGGCGCGACCGATTGCCTGTTCAGCGGGAAGGGTATCCGCCACAAAGGGTTGCAGCGCATGCTGATTGATGCGGTCCAGCGCCGGTTGCATGACGAAAAAGGTCATGAATAGAGCCAGCCCCACCAGCAACTGGTTTGGCGGCGCCTGTTGCAGACCGATGGCCTGGCGCAGGATCGCCAGCACGATGATGATGCGGACAAAGGCCGTCATCATCAGCAACACCGACGGCAACAGCGTCAGCAGCGACATCAGCAGCAATACCTGCAAGGACAGGGACAGCGGCTGGCCGGTATCGCCGCCGGCCAGTTCGAGCAGCCCCCCCAACGCCGTGCGCGGAGCGTCCGCCGCGAAAACCGGCCCTGCGGCGAGCAGCGCCAGCAAGCCACCCAGCAGCATCAGCCAATGTGTCTTTGCGCCCCGTCGTAGCAGCCAGCGGCCAACCGTGGTTGTCATGGAGCGATGCAGCAAGGGCTTCGTTCGCACCGGTCGCCCGGTGGCGGTCAGGAACGGTTTTTGCGGGTCATCCATCAACCTTCTCCCCGTCAGTGACCGTCGGGCCGGAATCGGCCAGCAACACCGGCCCTTGCGCGCCAATTCCCAGCAGCAATTGCCGCCCGCCAAAGCGCACGACGGCAACGCGCGTTCCCGGCGCCAGCATTTTCGTCGAAAGCAGTTCCAGCGGTTCCATCGTCGCCGGGCCGGTGTGGGCCGGTTTCAGCCCGTCCCGCATGAAGCCGGGCAGCGGCAACCAGCCGCGCTTCACCGCCATCAGCAACAGCGCCGCCAGTCCGCAGACCAGCGGCAGGGTGATGGCGAGCCGGACCAGAAACTCGGCGAGCATCGTCCTCAGCCCTGCGGGTCGACGAGCGCGGTCAGGCGCACGCCATAACGTTCACCAATCGCCACGACCTCGCCACGGGCGAAGCTGCGGCCATTGACGAGGATATCAACCGGCTCCGCCGTCATCCGGTCGAGCGAGAATAGTTCGCCCGGTTCCACAGCGAGCAGATCGCGTAACGGCAGTTTGCGCGATCCAACCTCCACTGAAAGCGTGACTTCAATCGCCGATAAATGCGCCGGAACGACGACGCCTGATCCGCGTGCCCAGCCAGGCTGCTCAGGCGGCGTTGAAGCCGACGCGACGTCATCGCTGACTGGCGATTCCGGGATGGCGAAGTCGATTCCGTCCATGTTCGTTGCATCGACAGAACAGGCTGCGGTTTTCGGGTCCAGCCCCTTGGGCGGAATTGCGTTCATCGCCGGTCCTTGCGGTCTGGAGTTTGGGAGGAGGGGGAGGTTGGGGTGCGGGGGAAACCGTCCACCGGCAGGGTTGCAAAGCGACGGCCGCCAACCATCAGGTCAACGCTGCGCGGCGGGTCGATGGGAATGACGTCGCCAGGGCGCAGCGCCGCCACTTTGGCCATCGGCATACGGGCATCAGCGAGGCGCATGGCGACCGGCAAATCCAGCATCAGGGCCAGGCCACGAGCCCGGTCCCGCCAGTCAGCCAGTTGTGGCGGTGTAAGGTTTGCGTCGCGGTCCGTCAGTCGTCCGGGTGTGGAAACCAGCGGCTGCACCTGTATCTGTCCGGCGACGCCGTCGATATCGAGCGCAAAAACGAAGGACGGCGTGTCCGTCGGATTATCGTCCCCATCCGGCATCATCGGGCGTGCGGGAGTGGCAAAAATGCCGGTGGCCGGGCAATGGCCGGTAGCTGCCGCCTGCTGGCATGCGCCGGCGAGCAATCGCGCGAACGCCATCCAGCTGCCACTGGCGGGCGGCAGATCCTCCAGCCTGCAGATGGTGTCTCCGGGGCGCGCCCCAAATATCCGGTCGAGCAGCGCTGAGCCGCCGTGCCCGTCGATGGTAAAAATCAGCGTGCCGTCCGCCACCGGAAGCCGACCGATAACGAACATCGGCGAAAGCGCCTCCGGCATCGGATCTTCCCATAACCGCACGGTGATACGTATCCCCGCTACCCGCGACAGTTCCGGGCCGAGCGACGCGCCGAACGCTGCCGCGCCAAAGCCGAGCGGCGGCGGCGGATCGGGCGGGAGTTCCCCGGTCTCCGGCGCTGGCGGGCGCTTTACCTGGGGCCAGACAAAGGGAGTCACCACCGCCAGCAGCCCTATTGTACGATGAAACTGGTGAGGAAAACGTCGTCGACGCCCGCCAGCCCGCTCTTGCGTTGCAGCAGATCGTTGATGGCGAGGCGCATTTCGCGCGCCAGCCCGTCGCGACCGCCGGGTGCGTCAAGGTCGGCTCCGCTGGCATCCGCCAGCACGGACAATACCGCCGCGATGATCGCTATTTTATGGCGCTCCACCGCTTCCACGACCGGCGCGCCACCATGGGTGGAGATGGCGACTTTCAACTGCACATAGCGACCGCTGTCGCGCAGATTGGCCGTGAATACATTGTCGATCTCGACATATTGCAAGGGCGCGACCACCGGCGGTTTTTTCGGCAGCGCGGCGTCCGCAGTGCCGATCGGGGAAACAGAAGCGGGTAGATAGGGCGGCACGAAAATGGCGGCAGCAATACCCGCAACCGCTCCGCCCGCAACCAGCAACAGCGGTATCAGGATCTTGCCAATACGTCCTTTTTTCGGTGAAACGTCGGTCGTTTCCGACGTTGGTAGCCCGGGTGCAAGCGGAGCTTCAGCCATGGGTCCGTCCTTTGGCACTTGTCAGTTCGTCGTCACGCATAGCGATCGACCTTTCCTCCGCCCGTTGGCGCGACGCGCGCCGTGGCATCCTGTTCACTGGTGCCCGCCAACAGCACCCGCGCCGCCGAAGCTGCCGCGCCCTGTTGCCGGTAAGCCCCGCCTTGCTGGCCCTGTGCATCCGCCTGACCGTGCTGCGTGGCGTTCCATGTTTGCGTGGACGATCCGCTGCCGCCCCCGACGCCGCTATCTGGCCCACGCACGGTGCGCAGTTCCACGCGAATTGCCTCCACTTCGGCGCCAAGGGCGGCGAGGTCCGCTTCCAGGGTGGTGGATTCGGCCCGTAACCGGGCGGCCGCGTCCGGAGTGGCGGCGGCAAGCGTCACATCCAGTCGCTGGCCTTCACCCGGTTCGATGCTGATATCCGCAACGGAAATTTCGACGGGCATTTGCACTTCGCCTGTGGGCGTCAGCGGCGCAGCGGCGGCTGGCAGGGGCATTTCCGCTACCTCCGCCAAATGTTCGGGCACGGTGGACGCGATGCTTATGGTTTCCAGCCGGAATGGACCTTGCTCAACCGGCGCAAGGTTAAACTTTTGTGAAATCGCGATGCCGGGCGCGGGTTGGCGGGGTGTATCGCCCTTTGAACCTTCCCCGGCATTGGCGTCGGGCGAATCACCCGGAGCCATGGCCATAGCGGGTGTGACGGGCGTTGTGGATGTCGATTGGATCGCCGGCGCGGCAGGGCGGCCCGGCACAGTTGCGGCGGGCGTGACCAGGGTTTCGGTCGCCTGTATCGTTGCGCCTGGACGAGAAGGAACGGCGGGTGGCGGCGCTGCCGGCGCCGGATGCTTGCTCGCGCCGGATGACATGGAGAGAGTGGCGGGGACCGGGTCCGCAATGGACGAAGGCTCTGCCGTTGGCGTTTTCATGGGCACAGCCGTCGTCACAGCGTCTGTCACAGGCGTCGGAGGTATTGCTGCCTCAGGCGAAGGGAACTGCGGGGCTGTAGCTGCCGATGGAAGCGTCACCGTGGAAGGAATCAACGGCGGGATCAGCGGAAGGGAAACGGCCACCGCCGGCGCTGACTCGATCCGGTCGTCCGGCCCTGAATCAGGTGTCGTCTCCGCAGCAGTATCCAGATCCTGCGTTGCCGCAGTCAGCATCGCCGAAAATCCTGCGGGATCGACGCCGTCCACTGCCCCATCCGGCGGGACCGGGGCAGGGGATTTCATCCCTGCTGCGCGGGCGGGCGGCGCGGTCAATAATTGGGCCAGTTCGGGCATTGCTCCCGTTCCTTTCAGATCTTGCGGCGGGATGCGGCGGGGCGACTCTCCGCCTCCCGGGCCAGTGCATGGCCCGTCATCGCCCGTCTTGCGTCGTCATGCAGATCGGACAGGCGGCGAACCCGCGCCCGGCTGGTTTCCAGCCGCAATTCGGCGGCGCGTCGGTCGGCATGGGCAGCCGTCAGCCGTTCGCTGGCGACGGTGGCGGCTGGCATCAAAAGGGTGCGCAATTGCGCCGCCGCCGCAAGGCCCGCTACGCCCTGGCGCGCCGCCACCGGCCCCGCCGTCAGAAGCAGCCCCTCTATCTGCGACAGCCGGTCCGCCGCTTCCGCCGAGCGCGCCACCGCCACGGCGAATTCGCGCGCGCTGGCGCGGGCGCGATGTTCGCCCATAGCCAGCAACCGGCTGAGGCGTTGTACCCGTTGGCGCCCGCTCATTCCTTCCATCCTTCCTGCAAGGCCGCGATGCTCGCCTCGAAAGCAGCGATTTCGGCGCGCGGCTGCGCCAGAAACGCCTCCATTCGCGCTTCGCGGGACAGGGCGAGGTCGAGCGCCGGATTCTGCCCCGGCACATAAGCGCCCATCGCCACCAGATCGCGGTTGGCCTCCAGTTGCGCATAATCGCGGCGCAAATGGGCAGCGGCGGTCACTACCGTGGGGGCGACACACGCCGGCATGGTGCGGCTGAGGCTGCTGGCGATGTCGATGGCCGGGAAACGCCCCCGCCCGGCGATGCCGCGATCGAGCACAATATGTCCATCCAGCACCCCGCGCGCCGTATCCACGACCGGGTCGGCGACCACGTCATCGCCATCGGCCAGCACGGTGAGCACCGCCGTGATCGCGCCACCGGTGCGGCGGTCGTTGCCGGCGCGCTCCACCAGCCGCGAAATCAGCGCCAGCGCCGAGGCCGGATAGCCCTTCATGCCCGCCGGCTCACCCACCGCCAGCCCTGTTTCGCGCTGGGCGTGAGCCACCCGCGTCAGGCTGTCGAGCAACAGCAGCACATGCTTGCCTTCGTGGCGCAGCGCCTCGGCGATGGCGAAGGCCCGCGCCGCGCCGCGTACGCGCAAAGGTGCGGCATGATCCGCCGGAACCGCCACTACATGGGTGCGCGCGCGCGCCTGTTCATCCATATCCCCGACAAAACCGGCAATCTCGCGCCCGCGCTCGCCGATAAGGCCGACGACCACTGCATCCGCCGCAGCACCGCGCACAAGCTGTTGCATCAGCACGGATTTGCCGACGCCGGACCCGGCGATCAGCCCGATGCGCTGCCCCTTGCCCAGGGTCAGCAAGGCGTCGATGGCGCGCACACCGGTTGTCAGTGGTTCGGTCACTTCCGAACGGTCGAGCGGGGCAAGGGGCCGGCCATCCAGCGGCCATCGCAAACCGGATTTGATGGGGCCGGCTCCGTCCAGCGCCGCGCCCATGCCGTCGACGATGCGGCCCAGCAATGCCAGCCCTGTCGCTATCGTGTCCGCCCGGCCATCCAGCCATGCCCGCGCGCCAGGGGCTACCGCGCCGCGTTCCAGCGCCATCAGCAACAGGCTGGAATCGCGGAAACCAACCGCTTCGGCGGGGATGTCTCCACTGCCCGTATCCACGCGCACCAGCGCGCCGACCGCTGCTTTCAACCCTTCGACCGTCAAAAGATTTCCGTCGAACGCCATGACCCGGCCCGAACGCTCTGCCTCCGGCGACCAGCGGGAGATGCGGTCACCCAAAAGGGCAGCGCGTTCCTGCACCAGTTCCGCGCTCATTCCAGATCGCCCGTCAAGATTGCCGCCAGCCGCTCCAGCCGACGCGCCAGCGACGTGGCATAAACGGAAGCTTCGACCTCGGCGCGCACGCCCCCCATTGCCAGCGTGATATCGGCATCGAGTTGCCAGCCAGCGGGAACGCCGTCGCGTGCTGCTGCCAGCATATCCGGATGGACGAGCAGCCGCCCGCCACCTTCGGCAGGCGCCGCCGCCAGAACTTCCGCCACAAGATCGCGCACCGTCGCTTGCGGCAGTTCCGGCATCGTGGCCAACAGCGCTTGCCACCCGGCGATCAGCAATTGCGCCAGTGAATTCGCCAGTACTGTCGCCAGCTCATCTTGCGCAGCCTGGGCCGTAGCCATCGCCATCTGTAACCGCGCTGCATGGCTGGCGGCGGCGGATTCGAGTTCCGCCGCAAGCATTGCTTGCGCCGCCGCTTCCCCTTCGGCGCGACCGATGGCGCGCTCGGTGGCGAGCAGATCGGGCAGGGCAGGTTCGGCGGGCGGGGGCGGGGTTTCCGCAGGCGCGCGACCGAACAATTCGCTCAAATTGACGGGTCGGATGTCAGACAAAGGCTGGTCCCTTGCCAGGCAGGCTGATGACGCCTTCGGACGCGAGGCGGCGGGTGGCGGCGGCGATGGCTTTTTGCGCTTCTTCGGCCTCGTCGATCTTTACGGGTCCGCGCGTGCGCATTTCATCTTCCAGCGATTGCGCCGCCCGTTGCGGCATCGACGCCAGCAGCCGTTGCCGCAAGTTTTCAGGAGCGGCGCGCAACGCCGGAATCAGCAAGTCGGCATCGATGGTACGGATCAGGGTTTGCAGTTCGCGATCGTTCAGCGTTTGCAGATCGCTGAATGTAAACAGCGTCTCGGCCAGGATGGCGGCGGCGTTCGGGTCCGCCGCTGAAAGCGCTTCCAGTGCGATATTCTCGTCCAGGCCAGCCATATTGATCAGATCGGCGGCGCGTTTCATGCCGCCGAGATCGGTGATCGGCTGGCGCGGTTTTACTTCCGTAATGCGTGCCGTCAGCGCCCGGTCCAGTCCGTCGAGCGCGGTTTGCGTGACCGGCCCCAGCATGGCCACCCGGCGCACCAGATCGGGCTGGCTGTTCACCGGCAATTTCGCCAGCACCTGGGCGGCGCGCTCGCCGCCGAGATGCGCCAGCACCAGCGCCTGGGCCTGGGGATGCTCGCCATCCAGCAGACTGGCGATGGCATAGGGTTCCAGCCAGCGCAGTCGCTCGAACCGGGGCGGTTGCGCGGTTTCGCCCAGGCGTTCGATCATGCCGCTGGCGCGATCTTCGCCCAGCGCCCGGCCAAAGAGGCCGCGCACCGTGGCGGGGCCATCGCTTACCGCCACCGTCTCGTCAGCGATGGACAAGACTTCATCCAGCAACCGGTCAATGGTGGCGGGACTGGCTTCGGCCACCGACAGCATCGCGCGGCCAACCAGTTCCACTTCCCCCGGTTCGAGGCGGGCGAGCAGGACGGCTGCTTCCGGTTCCTCCAGCAGCAACAGCAGCAGGGCGGTTTTTTCAGCACCTGTAAGATTGCCGTCCATCATCAGGATTCCTGTTGCGCGGGTTGGGGTTCAGGGGCGGAAAGCAGTCTGCGGGCGACAGCAGTGGCGCGGGCTGCATCGGTGGATGCGATCAGGCGGGCCTGTTGCAATTTGTCCGCATAATCGACGGGAAGCGGCGCTTCGTCGACCGTGGCGTCCAGCAGCGCGGGCGTCTCGCGGGTGTCGGGGCTGGCGAGCAGCGGCGCCGTATTCTCTTTGCGGAGATTTTTCATCATCGGCCGGACGAGGAAAGCGAGAATGGCGATGGCGACGAGGGCCGCTGCCAGCCATTTCGAGCTTTCGACAACCACCGGCTCTTTCCAGATCGGCAGTGTCGTATCCGCCGGGGCTACGAACGAACGCGCCGCGACCGCGATCTTGTCTCCGCGTGCGGCGTCATAGCCGACCGCGCCTTCGACCAGTGCCTGCATTTCCTGCAACAGCCGTGCGTGATCCTGCGCCGGCCCAAGGGCCGCGGCATCGATCGCCACCGCTGCCGTCAACCTCCGAACCTGACCGCCGGAACGACTGGAGACTTCGACGGCGCGGCTCAGTTCATAATTGCGGGTGGCGGATTCTTCGCTGTTATCGGTCGTCGTCGGTTCGGCGGGTGGTGGCGCTTCGGCGGTGACGGCGGTGGCGGCCGGGACGGTGTTGGTGGTGGCGCCGGGGATGCCGATGGCGCGCGGTTCGGATGCGTTGCGACGGTCAACCGCTTCGGACCGCAACGCGCCTTCCGGGTCGAACTTCTCGCTCGCTGCTTCGGTAGCGGTGAAATCCAGATCAATGGCGACTTGCGCCGATACATTTTCCGGCCCGACGATTGGCCCCAGCAGGGTGAGGATGGCGTCGCGGGTTCGGGCTTCCATGCGGGCCTGCATCGCCAGGCGGCGGTTGGCGGCATCTTCCAAATGGTTTCCTGGCTCGCCGGCGATCAGTCGCCCGGTCTGGTCGGCGATGGCGACATGATCGGTCGAAAGGCCAGGGACCGCGCCAGCGACCAGATAAACGATGGCGCGTGCCTGGGAGTCGGACAGGGTGCGGCCAGGCGCAAGCGTGACAGTGACGGACGCGGTGACGGGGGCCTTGTCCCGCACGAAGGGGGTCGCATCGGGACGGGCGATCAGGACGCGCGCTGCTTCCACCCCTTGCAGCGATTCGATGGAGCGGGCGAGTTCGCGTTCCTGCGCACCCTTCAGCCGTGCGCCTTCGATCGCGCGCGACGTGCCGAGCGGCATGTCGGAAAGCAGATCATAGCCATCGGGTGCGGCGCGCGGCAGACCATCCGCTGCCAGCAGCATCCGCGCCCGGGCATGGTCCTCCGGCGGCAGCAATACCGCGCCGGTGCGCGAATCGAGCTTCACCTGCATACCGGCTTTTTCCAGCGTCGCGACAACGGCTGCCTTGTCGCCATCGGCAAGCGAGGAATAGAGCGGCGTGCGATCTGGCGGCACAAATGCCGCCCACGCCAAAAGCGCCAGCGCTGTCGCCACCGCAAGGGTCGTCGGCCAGAAAGCGCGTTTGGCCAGCGGGTTGGCGCGCAACGCGGCGAGCCTTTCGCTGACAGCAGACGGCAGCAGCGATGTGCGTGGGGGTGCCGTCAAAGTATCCGTGGCCATATCTTGCCCCTCAGACCGGCATGTTCATGATGTCGCGATAGGCGGCGAGCAGACGGTTTCGTGCCTGCAACGTCGCCTCGAACGCGATGGAGGCCTTCTGGCGCGCCATCATCACGCTCGCGATGTCCTGCGTTTCGCCGCGCTCCCACTGGCCGGCGGCGGCGCTGCTTTCCGTTTGCAGGCCGTTTACTGCCCGCAATGCCGTTTCCATCGCCGCGCCAAATCCACCTGTTTTGGTGGCCGGAATTGCACCGCCCGTTGTGGCGGCGACCTGGCTTAAGCTTGCGCTTTGTTCGAGGATGCGGGCGCGCAACGCGAGCACCCGGCCAATGCCGGCGACATGACCAATCGAACCGATGGCGTCGATTCCGCTCATTGCAGCCGCGCTCCTTCGGTATGGGCGGCGCTGGCACGCGGGCGGCCCGCAAGGGCTGCGAGTTTATAGCGCAAAGTCCGTTCGCTGATGCCCAGCCGGCGTGCGGCAAGATTGCGCCGCCCGCCCACTTCGGCCAGCGCCGTGCGGATGGCTTCGGCCTCGCGGGTTTTTACTGCTACCGCCAATCCGTCGCGGTCGTCGGGTTCGATTGTGTCCGGTTGCGCGTCGATGCGAATACAGTCGGCGTCAATGCGACCGTCGCCCGCCAGAATCGCAGCGCGCTGCAGCACATTATCCAGTTCGCGCACATTGCCTGGCCAGTCATGTCGCACCAGCAGCCGCAGAGCCGCTTCGGACGGTGGGGCCATGTCGGTTTTCCCCTCTGCGGTGGCATGGCGGGAGAGCAGGGCAGCGGCGAGCGGAACGACATCATCCGGCCGCTGCGCCAGCGGCTTGAGGGTCAGCGGGAATACCGCCAGCCGCCACAGCAAATCCTCGCGGAAATCACCGGCTGCGGCCATCGCGAACAGATCGCGGTTCGATGCTGCCAATATCCGCACGTCTATGGCCTGGGGCCGGGTGGCGCCCAGCGGCAAGACCTCCCGTTCCTGCACGGCGCGGAGCAATTTCGCCTGCAGGCCCAGCGGCAATTCGCCCACCTCGTCCAGAAACAGGGTTCCGCCACATGCGGCGCGGAACAGGCCGGGGGCCGCCCCTTGCGCGCCGGTGAAGGCGCCGCGTTCATGGCCAAACAGCAAGGCTTCCAGCATGGCTTCGGGAAGTGCTGCACAATTCACTGCCACAAAGGGCTGGGCAGCGCGTGGGCTATGGTCGTGCAGATAGCGGGCGAGGACCTCCTTGCCGGAGCCGGACGGCCCGCCGATCAGCACCGTGGATTGACTGGCAGCCACACGCCGGGCAAGTTCATACAGCGCAACGCTGTCCGCATCTGCCGCCACCGGGCCGGCGTCTCCGATACCGAAGCGCCTGGTCCAGCCGGCGAAAATAGCTCCTAACGGTGCGGTCGAATCTGCCCCCGAATTTGCAACCATGCCGCGCTGGCCTCCTTCATCCGATGGGTTGAAAAATATTCACCACAACAGGGAAGCAAGGTGCGTGCCAAATGGCCGTATAGAAGGAGGATTGACAGATTTTCCCGGAAAACCGGGGAAACCGTCAATACTTTGACGGCAAAGCGTCAAAGTATTGACGGTTATCTTTTGCGTATGCCGTCAGCCACCAGCTTGTTGGCAATCCGGGCCACATGTTCGGAATCAACGCGGTCGTCGAGGACGCAATAGCGCAGGCCCAGAAACACGTTCATGCCCATGATGGCCCAGGCATGAATCTCATCGATATCCTCGCGGATTTCGCCACGTTCCGCTCCGGCGCGCAGGCGATCCAGGATGCGGGCGGCAGTGCCCTCATAGTGGCGCAAATAGCTTTCGCGGTCGGTGAATTCCGCCTCGTCGATAATGCGATAGACTTCCTTGTGCTCGCGGGCGAAGGCGAGGAAGGCGGCAAGCGCGGCGCCCTCGGCGGCGACGGCCCCATCCGCAAGCGCCACGGCTTCTCCCGCGTGCTGGCCGACCCGGGCGGACATATCGCGCACGAGCGCCCGGAAGATTTCATCCTTGGCAGCGAAATAGGTGTAAAAAGTTCCCAGCGACACGCCGGCCCGACGGGTGATGGAACTGATCGAACCGTCGTGAAAGCCTTTCTCGCCGAATTCCAGCGCGGCGGCATCCAGCAGCGCGCGCCGGGTGCGCTGGCCGCGCGGTGTGCGGGGTTCGCGGTCGCCCTGTGTTTTTCCGGCATCGGATTTCTGCATCTTTTCCTCCCTGGTTCTATGCTTGTGTAATTCAAGTTGAAACATGGTTCAAGTTTCACTATTGTTGATTCCAACAGGGCCACGGGGCCTGAGGGAGGAAATTATGCGTTATTTATCAGGGATATACGCAGCCCTTGCGGCATCCACGGCGCTCGCTCCGCTTCCAGCGATGGGGCAAGCGACAGCAGTTCAGGATGACCTTTCGGGCACCATCGTCGTCACCGCCCGCCGACGGGAGGAAAGCCTGCTCGATGTGCCGATCGCAATAACAGCGATCAGCGGCGAGATGCTGGAGCGTACGGGCGCACTCGATATCACGTCGATCAGCGAAACCGCGCCGAACGTCACGCTGGAAGTCTCGCGCGGGACAAACACGACGCTGACAGCCTTTATCCGGGGTGTCGGCCAGCAAGACCCTGTGGCCGGTTTTGAGGCGGGCGTCGGCCTGTATCTGGATGATGTGTATCTCAATCGCCCGCAAGCCGCCGTGCTCGATATTTACGACGTGGAGCGCATCGAGGTGCTGCGCGGTCCGCAAGGCACGCTTTATGGCCGCAACACCATTGGCGGCGCGGTGAAATATGTGACCAGAAAGCTGGATGCCGACCCGATGCTGCGCCTGCGCGGCACCCTCGGCACCGATGAACAGGCGGAATTTGTTGCCACGGCCAGTGCGCCGGTTGGCGACGGGACCTTGCGGTTTGGCGGCTCCATCGCGCGGCTCAGCCGTGGTGGTTTTGGCAAAAATCTGACCACCGGTGACGATAATTATAACAAGGACGTGTGGGCGGGCCGGCTTTCCGCCGAAGTCCATGCCGATGATTTCTTTGTCCGCCTGTCCGGCGATTACACGAAGGACAAAAGTAACCCGCGCGGCGGCCATCGGCTGATCCCTGGCCTGGTGTCGGGAATCCCGGTGCTGGATGATGTCTATGACAGCCGGGGCGGGCTGGATGATCCGAAGCAGGAAGTGGAAGCCTGGGGCGGGGCATTGTTTATCGAAGCGACGCCGAGCGACGCATTCACGATGCGCAGCATTACTTCGTACCGCAAGGACGACAGCGGAACGCCCATAGATTTCGACGCCTTGCCCGCCGTCGATGTCGATGTGCCGGCAATCTACAACAACAGGCAATTCTCGCAGGAATTGCAATTGCTTTACGATCAGGACAGCTTCAGCGGCATGGTAGGGGCCTATTTTCTCGATGCCAATGCTGAAACGGCCTTCGATGTGCGCCTGCCCGGTGGCGTAACCGCACTGACATTTGGCGATGTCGACACCAAAACGTTCGCATTGTTCGGTGACGCCACCTATGATTTCACCGAACAATGGAGCCTGTCGGTCGGCGCGCGCTACACTTGGGACAAGCGCGAGTCGACCATCTTGCGGCAGGTGTTCCTGGGCGGTGGTTCACCCTTCTTTGCCGGTAGCGGTACGCTTTTCGCGACGACTTCCGATTTCAGTGGCAAGGAAACCTTCAAGGAATTCACGCCACGCGCCTCGCTCAGCTTCAAGCCGACCCCGGATCACACGCTTTACGGAAGTTATTCCAAAGGCTTCAAGGGCGGTGGTTTTGATCCGCGCGGGGTCAGCACGGCGGCCCCTGATCTCGATGGCGACGGCCAGGTCAGCTATGACGAAATTTTCGATTTCATCTCGTTCCAGCCGGAAAAGGTCGACAGTTTCGAACTGGGCTGGAAGGCGTCGCTGTTCGACCGGCGCGTCAATCTGGGCCTTGCCGCCTTCCACGCGGATTACAAGGATGTGCAGGTGCCCGGCTCCGTCGGCGCGATGATCGACGGCCAGCAGACCTTCATCGGCGTGACCACCAATGCCGGGAAGGCACGCATTCGCGGGGTAGAGTTCGAGGGCAATGCCCGCGTCGCCGAAGGGCTGGCCAATGCCCAAGACGCGATCCGTTTCAACTGGGCGCTGGGCTATATCGACGCCAAATACAAACAGTTCATCGACGCGCGTGGCATCGACGTAGCCGACCGCCGCAAATTCCAGAATACGCCGAAATGGACGGCGAGTGGCACGCTTGGCTATGAAATTCCGCTGGCGGCGGGCGATCTCTACGCCAGCACCACCTTATCCTATCGCAGCAAGACCTATCAGTTCGAGGTGCCAGCGGAAGGCCTGGATCAGTCCGGCTATGCACTATGGGACGCCAGCATCGTCTGGACTTCCGGCGACGAGCGGCTCTCTATTGGCATCCACGGCAAGAATTTGCTGGATAAGCAATATATTGTGTCAGGATATAATTTCATCTCGCAAGATCCCGATAGTGGCGCTTATATCCGCAATGCCGCCGGTTCGCTGATCCCGACACTGGGCGCGGAAGGGGTGCTGACGGCCTATTATGGCAATCCGCGCCAGGTGTTCGCCACCATCGGATACCGGTTCTGAACGCGCCCGCATCCCGCGTCGTCCACAGTCCCGGCACACGCGCGCGTGTGCTGGGGCTGTTGTTGCTCGTTTATACATTCAACTTCATCGACCGGCAGATCATTGGCATCCTCGCCGCGCCGATCAAGGCGGACCTCGGCCTTTCGGATACCGAACTGGGCCTGATGGGCGGGCTGGCGTTTGCGCTATTTTATACGGCGCTGGGCATACCCGTCGCCATCGCCGCCGACCGCTGGAGCCGCAGCACGATCATCGCCATAGCGCTCGCCCTGTGGAGTTTCTTCACCGCCCTGTGCGGTTTTGCGAATAATTTCTGGCAGTTGTTTTTTGCCCGTTTGGGTGTCGGCGTCGGGGAGGCCGGTGGGGTTGCGCCTTCCTATGCGCTGATTGCCGATTATTTCCCGCCTGAACAGCGGGCGCGGGCGCTGGCGGTGTTTTCCTTTGGCATCCCGTTGGGTTCGGCGCTGGGCGTAATGCTGGGTGGCTGGGTGGCGACGGCGGTGGACTGGCGCTTTGCGTTCGTGGCCGTGGGGGTGGCGGGCTTTCTGATCGTGCCGATTTTCCGCCTCGGCGTGCCCGAACCGCCGCGCGGGCTTTATGATCCGCCGGTTGCGCCCGGTCCGCGCGCTTCTGTGGGTGAAGTTTTGCGCACCGTCACGGGCAAGCCGACCTTTTGGCTCATTTCCTTTGGCGCGTCGTGCAGTTCGATGTGCGGTTATGGGCTGATGTTCTGGCTACCATCCTATTTCAATCGCAGCCTCGGCCTCGATCTGGTGCAGATCAGCCTGTTCATGGGGGCGATCCTGTTTGTTGGCGGCATTGCCGGCGTCTGGGCGGGCGGCTGGCTGGGGGATCGCCTGGGCAAGGGTGACAAGCGGGCCTATGTCGGCGTACCGGCGGTCGCCTTTATCGTCGCCGTGCCATTCTACGCCGCCGGCATCCTGACGGAATCGCTGCCGGTGGCTTTCCTGTTGTTTCTGTTGCCCCAGGCACTGGCACTGATGTGGCTCGGGCCGGTGCTCGCCGCGATTCAGGGGCTGGTGCCGCCGACAATGCGGGCGACAGCCTCCGCTGCCTTCCTGTTCATCAACAATCTGTTGGGGATTGGGGCCGGCACGCTGTTTTTCGGCGTGGTTTCAGATCTTTACGGGGATCGTTTCGGTATCGATTCCTTGCGCTACGCGATCATTACCGGCCTTGGCTTTTATGTGCTGGCCGCAGGTTTTCTGGCGCTGGCCGCGCGCCGGATCGAGCAGGACTGGCACTATCCGGCTTCCCAGGGCGGCGTTGCGCCATAGCATTGGCGCAGATGCGCGATGAAGGCCGCCACCGCCGTGGGTACAAGTTCGGCGCGTGGGTGTACGGCATGGATCGCGACATCGGTTGCACCCTCCCATTCGGGAAGGATGCGTCGTAGTCGTCCGGCGCGCAGATCATCCGCGACATCCCAGGCCGACCGCAGCGCCACGCCCGCGCCTGAAAGCGCCAGTTCGCGCACCACTTCGCTGGAATTGGTAATGACGGCGCTTTCGCCGGGAAACAGCGTCAGCCCGTCCGGTCCCTGCAGCCGCCACGGCAATTGTGCGGTCGCCGCCAGCAGCGGATAGTTTGCCAGTGCCGAAAGGGTCTTTGGTTCGCCATGGCGGTCGAGATATGTCGGCGCGGCGCATAAGAATCGCCGGTTGGCGGCGAGGCGATGCGCCGTCAGTTCCGGCGGAATGTCGGCGGCGATGCGGATGGCTACATCGATCCGTTCGCCCGGCAGGTCAACAAACGCATCCGTCAAATTGATTTCGACGCCCACACGCGGCCAGGCCCGCAGAAAATCATGCAGATGCGGCGCGACATGCAGCCGCCCGAAAGACGTTGGCGCGGAGATTCGCAGCCGGCCCGCCGGTTCGCGGACACCCGCCACCCGCGCCTCGGCGGCGCGCACATCGGCCAGAATGCCAACAATGTCGCGATGGAATTGCGCGCCTGCCGCTGTCGTCACCAGGCGGCGGGTCGTGCGGTGGGCGAGTTGCACGCCGAGCCGTGCTTCCAGCCGCGCCAGTCGTTTGGACACCATTGCCGGTGAAACCCGCAAACGGCGCGCAGCGGCGGACAGGCTTCCGGCAGCGACGATCTCGGCGAACAGGGCGTAATCCGGGTCTATATTCGATCCTGTCAGGAATAACTGCTTTCAATATTGTTCATCTACCGATGAAATCAGATTGTGGCTACAACCATAATGAAACCGGAAAAAGGATGACACACATGACCGACATGCTCCGACGCGCCGGGCTGGAAATCGCAAGCTCGCTGGTGAATTTTATCGAAAACAAGGCGCTGCCCGGCACTGGCGTTGTACCGGAGCATTTCTGGAAAGGCGTGGCGGATATTTTCGCCACCTTTGCGCCGGAAAACCGCAAGCTGCTGGCGAAGCGGGATGAATTGCAGGCGCAAATCGACGCCTGGCACAAGGAGCGTGCCGGTCAGCCAATCGACCCCGCCGCCTATCAGACGTTCCTGCGGGAAATCGGCTATCTCGTTCCCGAACCTGCGCCTTTCACCATCTCCACCGCCAATGTCGACGATGAAGTAGCCCGCATGGGCGGCGCGCAACTGGTGGTTCCGGTGCTGAACGACCGTTTCGCGCTGAATGCCGCCAACGCCCGCTGGGGCAGCCTGTATGACGCATTATATGGCACCGACGCGCTGCCCGGCGTGGCCGCACCTGGTGGTTACGACAAGGCGCGCGGTGCGGAAGTGATCCGCTGGGTGCGCAACTTCCTTGATGAAAGCGTGCCGTTAAAATCTGGAAGCTGGGTGGATTTCGCCGGCGGCGTTCCGGTGCTGGCCGACCCGTCCGCTTATGTCGGCTATCGCGGCGATGCCGCCAGCCCCGATGCCATATTGCTACGGCATAATGGGGTGCACATCGAAATCCGCTTCGACCGCGCGCACGCAATCGGCAAGGATGACAAGGCTGGCATCGCCGACGTGATTCTGGAATCGGCGCTGACCACCATCGTCGATCTCGAAGATTCCATCGCCGCTGTCGATGCGGAGGACAAGGTTGCGGCTTATGCCAATTGGCTTGGCCTGATGCTCGGCGATATGGAGGCGCAGTTCGAGAAGGGCGGCAGAACGGTTACCCGCGCGATGGCGCCGGACCGGGAATGGGCCGCGCCGGATGGCAGCAGCTTTACCCTGCATGGCCGCAGCCTGCTGTTCGTGCGCAATGTCGGCCATCTGATGACGAACCCCGCCGTCCGCCTTGCCGACGGCACGGACGCGCCGGAAGGCATCCTTGATGGCATCGTCACCAGCCTGATCGGCATGCATGATCTGTTGGGCCGGGGCCGCTACCGCAACAGCCGCACCGGCGCGATTTATATCGTGAAGCCGAAGATGCACGGCCCGGACGAAGCCGCTTTCACCAACCGGCTGTTCGACGCCATCGAGGATTTGCTTGGCCTCAACCGTAATACGCTGAAGGTTGGGGTGATGGATGAAGAGCGCCGCACCTCCGCCAATCTTGCGGCCACCATCCATGCGGTGAAGGATCGTATCGCCTTCATCAACACCGGCTTTCTCGATCGCACCGGCGACGAGATTCACACGTCCATGTACGCCGGGCCGATGGTGCGCAAGGGCGCGATGAAATCCAGCACATGGATTGCGGCCTATGAACGCCGCAATGTGCAGATCGGCCTTGCCTGCGGGCTTTCCGGCAAGGCGCAGATCGGCAAGGGCATGTGGGCAATGCCGGATCAGATGGCCGACATGCTGGCGCAAAAACATGTGCACCCGAAGGCTGGCGCGAACACCGCCTGGGTACCCAGCCCGACCGCCGCGACAATCCACGCCATCCATTATCATCAGGTCGATGTGTTCGCCCGTCAGGCCGAACTGAAGAACGCGCCAACGCCAGGGCTGGATGCGTTGCTGACGCTGCCGCTGGCGACCGGCACCAATTTTTCGACAACCGAAATAACCGAGGAACTGGATAATAATGCCCAGGGCATTCTGGGCTATGTCGTCCGCTGGGTGGATCAGGGCGTCGGTTGTTCGAAGGTGCCGGATATTCACGACATCGGTCTGATGGAAGACCGGGCTACCTTGCGTATTTCCTCGCAACATATCGCCAACTGGCTGCTGCACGGCATTTGCAAGCCGGAAGATGTGGACGCGGCGCTGAAACGCATGGCGGCGCGGGTGGACGCGCAAAATGCCGGCGATCCGGCCTATCAGCCAATGGCCGGGAACGAAGCCACCAGCCTCGCTTTCAAGGCAGCGCGGGCACTGATTTTTGAAGGGCTGGAGCAACCGAACGGCTATACCGAACCGCTGCTGCACAAGTTCCGCGCGCGGGTGAAGGCGGCGTAACAAACTTCATTATGGCCGCGTGATCCCCTTTTTGGGCCGGATCACGCGGCCACTTTCGTTCGATCAGTGTGAAACTTGCGTCGGCACCTTCAGATCGCGCAGGATGCCGCGCGTCGCACCGCCCAGCACGAAATCGCGCATGCGGGAATGGCCGAAGCCGCCCATCACCAGCAGGCCGGCGCTATTGCCCACGGCATGATTTTGCAGCGTGTCGGCAATGGGGGTGTTTTTGCCCTGGATGCGGCTGATGTTCGCGACAATTCCGTGGGCAGCCAGATACAGCAGCAGCGTTTCACCCGGCTGGGTCTCCGGCAAGATCTTTTCATCCACGACGATGGCGACCGTCACTTTGGTGGCACGTTTCAGCATCGGCATGGCATCGGCCACGGCGCGGGAGGCGACGCGGCTGCCGTCCCATGCGACCATCACATGGGACGGCGTCGTCAGCGCCGGCACATCTTCCGGCAACAGCAAAACAGGGCGACCCGAACCGAAAATTGCCAGTTCCGCCGATCCGCGCAAATACGGGTCGTCGCGGCCGAGGCCCATCAGCGTGAGATCATAGTAGCGCGCGCGTTCCGCGATGACATCACCCATGGTCGCTGGCAGGGCTTCCCGCACATCTGATTTCACCGTTACACCGGCGGTCTCCGCCACGGTGGCAAGCGTTTTGGCCAGCGCCTCGCCGTGCGCGCGGCATTTGCTGCGCGCCTCGGCGACAATCGCCGGTGTGTCGACAAGGACATTGCCGAATGGCCCGGTGTTCCGCGGGAACTCGGGAAGGAGAGTCAACGTATGCAGCGTACCGCCCAGATACTTCGCTACGGTCACTGCATGGCGCGAAAGGTTTTCGGCATTGCCATCGGGCCAGGTATGGAGGGGGAGCAGAATCTGGGTCGTCATATTACCTCACGCACAAAAGCCTCGCCGGGCCATAGCTATAGCAGCAACCGGGGATGGCGCATAACCCTGCACTGTCGCGTCTGTAAAACTATTTCGGCTGGGGGAATTTCCACACCACATGCAGGCCGGGACCGGCATCATAGAGGTTGATCGCGGTTTCATGCACATCCGCTACGGCCTTCACGAAGGGCAAGCCGAGCCCGGTTCCCGGTTCGTGCGCGGTTTCGGCCAGCCGGATGAACCGCCCCCACACGCGTTCGCGCTGGTCCGGCGGGATGCCCGGTCCGCTGTCGACGATATGCAGTTCGATCGCGTCGGCCACCGCCAGCACATGCAGCGCGATACGCCCGCCCGGCGGCGTATATTTGATGGCATTATCGAGAAGGTTTCCAATCGCCTGCGCCAGCATATGACCGTCGCCCACAATTATCCGGCCCGGCTCGATGCGCACATCCAGACGTAATTCGCGTTCCTCGATAGCCGGTTGGTAGAATTCGATGGCGTCGGTCGCAAGGGCGGACAAATCCACTTCGCCAAAGCTTGTCGCATGGCGCAGGCCTTCAATGCGGGCGATCCGCAAGACCATATCGAACAGCCGGATCAGTTTATCAGCCTCGTCGAGCGCGGCGCGCGTAAGCTGTGGCCTTGTGTCGGCATCGGCGGTCTCAAGTTCGGAAAGATCGGCGCTGAGCCGCGCCAGGGGCGTACGCAATTCATGCGCAACGCTATCGGAAAGGCGGCGGATCGACACCAGCAATTCCTCGATCCGCGCCAGCATCAGATTGAGCGTTTCGGCAAGACGGTCGAAATCGTCGTTACTGCCCTGCAGCGGTATCCGTCCCGACAAATCGCCCGCCATCACCCGCCGGGCTGTGGCGCTGATGGTGTCGATCCGGCGACCAATGGCGAGACTCAGAAGTGCGCCGCCCGGGATGCCGAGCAACAATGCGGATACGAGCATCCAGGCTGCAGCCTCGCCGGCGAATTCCTGACGTTCAAGCAGATCCTCCACATCGCGACCCACCAGCAGGCGCGCGCCATCGTTGAATTTCCGATCCCATGTCAGGGAAAAATGATCGCTTTCGCCACTTCCCACATAAAGGTCCGCCTCGATCATCTGCCAGCCTGCCCCATGGTATTCTGGCCAGCCGGGGAGATTATGTATGATGGTCTTGCCATCGGGTGCGATAAAGGCATGAAACGGCTTGCGCTCCGCATCGCTCCGCTGTCGCTCTTGCAGCTCACGCACCAGCGCCTCCTGTCCCTCGGTAACATAGGTGCCGGCGAGCATCGCCGCCTCCACCTGAACACCGGAACGGACTTTTCCCATCGGATTGCGAATATTCAGCAAATAATAGCCACCCACCGTGAGTGCGGTGGAGATCGCGAACAGGAAGGCATAAATCAGCGCCAGCCGGAACGACAGGCTGCCAAGCAACCTCACTGTGCCTCCCGCAATACATAGCCGGTACCGCGCACCGTATGGATCAGTTGTACGGGATAATCGCGGTCCATTTTCTGGCGCAGGCGGCTCACATGCTGGTCGATGATATTGGTCTGCGGGTCGAAACTGTAATCCCAGACGTTTTCGAGCAGCATGGCGCGGGTCACCACTCGTCCGGCATTGCGGATCAGATAATCGAGGATGCGGAATTCACGGCTGGTCAATTCGATCCGCTGGCCGCCCCGTTTCACCGTCCGCCCCACCACATCCACTTCCAGATCGGCGACGGTGATGCGGGTGGGTTCGGGGGCGGTTTGCGGGCGGCGGCCCAGCGCCTCTACCCGTGCGAGCAATTCCGCCAGAGCGAAAGGTTTGGAAAGATAATCGTCGCCGCCAGCGCGCAAGCCCCGCACCCGTTCATCGACATCGTTCAGCGCTGACAGGATCAGCACCGGCGTCGCGTCGCCGGTGGCGCGCAAGGTTTGCAGGATAGTGAGGCCGTCCACATGCGGCAGCATCCGATCGAGGATGATGACGTCATAATATTCGGCTGCCGCCTGCAACAGTCCGGCGCGGCCATCTGCCTTGTGCTCGACGATATGGCCGACTTCGCCCAGTCCCTTGCTGACATGGGCGGCGACGCGCGCATCATCTTCGATCAATAAAATCTGCACCGGCTACTCACTGGCGGAAAGGGCGAACTGGCGGGACGAGAAGGGATCGAGGCGCACTTCGGCCACCCCCGCCGCCGATTCGATCCGGATATCATACCAGGGTTCGCCATCATGCCGTGTATAATCAATGGCGGTGACGCGGCCACGGATGCGCCGGCCAATTTCCATCAGGCGCGGGGCAAGCCTGATGCTGGCGAGGCGGCGAAACTCGTCGCCGCGAAACCAGCGCAGCCGCAAGCGCCGTAACCGCGGGCGCGTGTCGGACAGCAATTCACCCGACATCCGGTGCAGGACGATATTGTGGATGGTGTCACCCCGGATCATCTCGATTTCATAGACGGGTTCGCCTTTATGGTGATCGGATTCCACCTCCAGAACCGTGCCGTGCAGTCGCTTTTCCGCCAGCGCCACGGCGTCCACCACATCGAGCGTCCCGCGTGGCCCCGCCGAGAGCGCGCCCGTCGCGCACCAAAGGGCCGCCGCCATCATGATCAGCCGCATGAGTCTCCCTTTCACACCGGCTGTGAACCGGGACGACCCGCTTTTCCACCTGCTGGTCGGCAGATGCGACGAAATCCGGCGAACATTGCGAAAATCAAATGTTTCAACAATGTGACGCAAAGGTCCGGGTTCCAGATAATGGCGATGGACGTTGCCCTTCATCCATCCCTGTTCACTTTCCGCGCCGCCTTGCCCGCTTCACGCGGTTTCGCGCCCGGACCGATAGCCGCCACCTGGACGGCGATTGTGCTCGCCGGTCGCCGGCCCGGTCCGTGTCCGCTGGCCTCGTCCTTCGGTGTGATCAGCAAGGCATTGATCCCCGTCGATGGCGAGGCGATGCTGAGCCGCGTTACGCGCAGTCTGCTGGCGTCCGGCAGCGTCCGCCGCGTCATCATTCTGGCGCAGGAAGCTGAGGACCTGTTGCAATCGCCGGCTATGGCCTGGGCTCGCTATGATGGTCGCGTGGAGCCGCGCCGCTCGGCGGATGGCATTTCCCGCTCCATCGATGCGGTGCTGGCTCATCCGGATACCGGCTGGCCGGTACTCGTCACCACTGCCGACCATGCGTTGCTGACGCCGGAAGTCGTCCGCGCGTTTACGGATCATGCGGAAAATTGCGATCTGGCGGTGGGCCTGGTCGACCGCGAAACGTTGCTTGCCGCCTATCCGGACAATCGCCGTACCTGGCTGCGCTTCAAGGGTGGCGCCTACACCGGCGCGAATCTGTTTGCGCTGCATTCACCGGCGACACGGGGTGTGCTGAAAATCTGGGCCTCGGTCGAACAGGATCGCAAGAAATTGTGGCGGATCGCCCGGCGCTTCGGGCCGTGGTTATTGTTGCGCACCTTGCTGCGCCGCATGTCGATCCAGCAGGCTGTGGCGGAAGTCGGCTGGCGCATGGGCGTGCTGGCGCGGCCCGTGCTGCTGCCCTTCGCCGAAGCCGGGATCGATGTGGACAAGGCCGGAGATTATCAGTTGGCGGAAGCGATATTGCGGCGTCGCGCCACGGCATGATCCCCCTTTCGATATTCGATGTGGACCGCACCCTGACGCGGTTGCCGACCTATAGCGCCTTTCTGTTATTTGCTGCGCGACGGCTGGCCCCGTGGCGGCTGGCGCTGCTTCCGGTACTTGCGCCCACGGCGGCGGGCTATGCGCTGAAGCTGGTGGACCGGCGGCAGATGAAAGAGACGATGCACCGGCTGATGCTGGGCCGTCGCCTGCCTTGCGCCCGTGCCCGCGCCATTGCGACCGCTTTTGTGGATCAGTTGGTGGAGAATGGGCTTTATCGTGAAGGCCAGGCATTGATTGCGCGCGAACGCGCCGCTGGCCGCCGGATCGTTCTGGCGACGGCCGCGCCCGAACTATATGTTCGCTCGCTGGCGGAACGGCTGGGAGTGGAGGATGTTATTGCCACCGCCGGCACATGGCGGGCCGGATGCCTGACTCCGGCGATTGACGGTTTGAATTGCTATGGCGCGGCAAAACAGGCCATGCTGGCCACCTGGCTTGCCGGGAACGGCCTGTCGCGGGAAACCTGCCATATGCGCTTTTATTCCGACCACGCATCCGACCTGCCGACATTCGAGTGGGTTGACGAGCCGGTCGCGGTCAATCCGTCGCGCCGGCTTTACGCCATCGCGCGGGAACGCGGCTGGCCGGCGGTCGACTGGCGGGCAAGGTGACGGTGTGCGCATCGGTTTTCTGTTCAACCATGAGGCCGCGCACCAGATAGCGCATGGCCTGCCCATCGCCCGGGCGATCGCGCGCCGCCGCCCGGATATCGACTTGCCGATTTTTGTGGCCAGAGGGGTGGCGGAAGCCGAAGCGCATCGCCTTGGCGGCGGGTTGAGCATCGTACCGCTACGCCCGGAAAGCCCGGCAGCGGCATGGGGTACGAGGCTTTCGGGCGGCAGTATTCCCCTGGATCGGATTTCCCGGCTTGCGCGCAACCGCGACGCCTTTGCCGCGCTCGATGTGCTGGTGGTGCCGGAAAAAACTTCCCTGATGCTGAAATCAAGGTTTGGGTTGAAGGACTTGCGCATGGTGCATACGCGTCATGGCGCAGGAGATCGCGCCGTCGGCTTCGACAAGGCCAGCGGGCATTTCGATCTCGTGCTGTTATCCGGCCCGAAAATCCGCGACCGGCTGGATGCCGCCGGGCTGCTGAAGCCGGATGGATATGCCATGGTCGGCTATCCGAAGTTCGATCTTGCGGACGACACTCCGCCCGCATCATTGTTCGATAATGGCCGGCCCACCGTGCTATATAATCCGCATCCGGCGCCTGGCCTTTCCTCCTGGTATCAAATGGGGCCGGCGATCCTCGATTATTTTGCCCGCAGCAAAGACTTCAACCTGATCTTCGCGCCGCATGTGATGCTGTTCGCCAAACGCTTCAACATCGCGCTGTCGCCGCTGTCTCTGGGACGGGTGGGGCGGGTGGAGCGACGCCACCGCGATCTTCCGCATATGCTGATTGATGAAGGCAGTCGCGCCAGCATCGACATGACCTACACCCGCGCCGCGGATATTTACCTGGGTGATGCCAGCAGCCAGGTGTATGAATTCCTCAGCCACCCGCGTCCCTGCGTCTTTGTCGATCCACGCCGGACGGCCTGGCAGGGCAACCCGGATTTCGCCCATTGGGAGGCGGGGCCAGTCGTGCACGACATCGCCAGCCTGGACACGGCTCTGCACGACGCCATGGCCAGACCCCGGGCCTTCCGGGATGCGCAGCGGCGGATTTTCGCCTATAGTTTCGATCTGGATGGCCGGCCATCCGCCGAACGCGCGGCGGACGCCATTCTGGAGCGTTTCGGGTGAAAATCCTGTATATTATCAATTCTCTGGATGGTGGCGGCGGGGCGCTGCCGCTGCCTGACGTGATCGACGTGATGCGCGACGCCGGCCATGCGGTGCTCGTCGTCAGCCTGATGGAGCGCGACGGTCGCGCTCGCCCGTTGCTTTCCGCCGCCGGTATTCCATATGTGGTGATCGGCGGTGCGAAACGCCGTTTCGCTTCGACGGCGATCCGTCTCGACAAATTAATTTGGGAATGGCGTCCCGACATGCTGTGGACGTCCCTGACCCACGCCACCATTACCGGCGAAATTGCCGGTCTGATGCGCGGCATCCCGGTGACGAGCTGGCTGCATAATGCGTGGCTGAAGCCGATAAACCGCCGCATCCTGCGTCAGACCGCGCGCTTCACGCGCCATTGGGTAGCGGATTCACGCACGGTCGCCGATTTCGGCGCGGAGAGCCTTGGCATTGATCCGGCAAATATCAGCATCTGGCCGCTGTTCATCGCGAGAGAAACGGCTGTCGTTACACGTACGGCTGGCCCGCAATTCCGCCTCGGCAGTCTCGGTCGATTGCACCGCAACAAGGGCTATGACCAGCTCATTCGCGCCGTTCATGTGCTGCAACGCGAGACGCCGGAAATCGCCGCGCAATTATCCGTGCATATCGCGGGGGAGGGCGCGGAACTGCCGTCGCTGCAAGCATTATGCAAATCGCTCAACGTGCATAATGTGCATTTCGATGGCTTCACTGCCGATCCCGCCGCGTTTCTGGCGACGCTCGACGGCTATATCCAGCCATCGCACCATGAGGGCCTGTGCATTGCCGCGCATGAAGCCATGCTCGCCAGGCTTCCCATTATCGCCAGCCCGGTGGGAGAAATGGCCAACAGCATCCGCACATCGGGTGGCGGGCTGCTGGCCGGCTGGGCCGATGTGCCGGCTTTGGCCGCAGCAATCCGCCAGTTGATCACGGACCGCGCCGGTGCCGGCGCTATGGGAGAGGCTGGTCAAGGCTATGTGGCGGAATATTTTTCCGCCGACGCTTTTACCGCCCGGGGTCGGGCAGCGCTACGGGCCGCAGGCGCGGATTAATCCGTCGCAAGCTCCTCCGCCGCCTCCACACTCTCCGCCTGCAATAGTTTCCGCGACAGATCGAGGGCGTGTCCGGCGCGCAGCATGGCCGCCATCTGGCGCTGACGGATGCGCGGATCGTCCGCCGGAGAGCCGAACGGGCCAAGGCGGCGGCGGCGGGCGAAGGCGAGGGCGGCGGCTACAGGGTCGATTGTTTCCGCCACTTCTGCCGCCAGATTTTTCTCCACGCCATAAGCCGCCAGATGCTGCCGCAAACGGGCCGGGCCGAGCCCTTTGCGCTGCGCGCCCCGCGCCCGCGCTTCGGCGAAGCTGCTGTCGTTGATATAGCCCAGTTCTGAAAGCCGGTGGGCGATTCCTTCCGGGTCCGGTTCGTCTTCTTCTGCCCAGCCGCGCTGGCGCACTTTCTGCTTCAAATGCCGGACGACTCGGACTTCGCTGGTCTGGAAACGCTCCACATAACGAAGCGCAATCGCCTCCAGAGCGGCGCGATCCAGTGGCTTCGGGGCCACAGGAGGGCGGCCGGGATGCTGTTTTGGCGGCATTTGCCACTATCCTGCCATAGTTTCGGCGCTTTTTGAATGTTGAAAGGGCGGGTTGGCATGTTTCGTGCGTTCTGATGGGCAGAGCCCGACTGACACCGTGCGCCGCACGGACGACATGTGATTCGGGAATCAGTGCTTATGTTACAGACAGAGGATGACAGGCCGGTGAATATTCAGGGCAGGATGGCCGCCGCCGGAACGGTGGGCGATACAAGGCCGGAAATCGCGAAATCCGCGCCACAGCCAACGCCGCTGGATTCGGGCATCCCCTTCGTTACCGGGCGTTATCACACACTGACCGATGCGCTCGATTATGCCGCAACCGGAGCATCGGGTTTCAATTTCCATGACGCCCGCGCCACGTTGGTCCGTGCCTATCCATACGCGGAACTTGCGGCGGACGCGCGGCGTTGGGCCGGAAAATTCATCGCCTGCGGCGTCCGGCCAGGGGAACGGGTGGCGCTGATCGCGGAAACCGGTGCGGATTTTGCCGCCGCTTTCTTTGCGGCGCTTTATGCGGGCGTGCTGCCTGTTCCGCTGCCATTGCCAACCTCGTTTGGCGGGCGCGACACCTATATCGACCAGTTGCGCAACCAGTTGCGCAGTTGTGATCCGGCGCTGGTGCTGGGGCCGGAAGGGCTGTTGCCGATGTTCGCCGCCGCTGCCGATGGTCTGGCGGAAGCGATGGGGTGGGAGACGTTTGCCGCCTTTCCCGATACCGGCGCACCGCTGCCCGCCGCCGATCCGGACGCCATCGCCTATCTGCAATATTCCAGTGGTTCCACCCGCTTTCCGCATGGCGTTGCCGTAACCCACCGCGCCGTGATGGCCAATCTTTCCGGCCATGCGCTGGCGATGGAGATGGGCAAGGGCGATCGTGGCGTATCCTGGCTGCCCTGGTATCACGACATGGGCCTTGTCGGCACGATGCTGTCCACGATGGCGGCGCAGATGTCGGTCGATTTCCTCGCCACCGACGATTTCGCCCGCCGGCCATTGTCCTGGCTGACGCTGATCAGCCGCAATCCGGGCAACACCCTGTCTTATTCACCCAGCTTTGGGTACGATATCTGCGCGCGTCGCGTATCGACGCAAACCGATGTGGCCGGACAGTTCGACCTGTCGCGCTGGCGGATCGCCGGTAATGGCGCGGATATGATTCGGCCGGAGGTGTGCCAGGCGTTCGTCGATGCCTTTGCGCCAGCGGGGTTCCAGGCGTCCGCCTTCACCCCCAGCTACGGCCTTGCTGAAGCGACTCTGGCCGTTTCTGTCGCGCCGATGGGACAGGGGATCGTTTGCGATCTGGTGGAGGAGCGGCAACTGGCTGGCGCGGGCGCCGCCGATACGCCCGCCGATCCGTCGCAGCCGGTGCGCTATCGCGCCATCGTCGATTGTGGCGTACCGCTGCAGGGCCTCACCGTCGTTATTCGCGACGAAGACGGCCAGCCACTCCCCGACCGCCAGATCGGGCGGGTGACGGTGAAGGGCGAAGGCATCATGCAGGGCTATTATCAGGATCCGGAGGCGACAGCCGCCTGCCTGACCGAGGGCTGGCTGGATACCGGCGACATGGGCTATCTGATTGACGGCCATATCTTCATCGTCGGACGCGCCAAGGACATGATCATCCTGAATGGCAAGAACCACTGGCCGCAGGATATCGAATGGGCGATCGAGCAATTGCAGGGCTTCAAGGCGGGAGATATCGCTGCTTTCGCCATCACCACTTCATCGGGCGAGGAAGCTCCGGCGGTGCTCGTGCAATGCCGCACATCCGACCCGAATGAGCGCGCGGCGCTGAAGGAATCCATCCGCGCGAAGGTGCGGGCGATTACCGGCATGAATTGCGTTGTCGAACTGGTGCCGCCGCGTACCCTGCCGCGCACCTCTTCGGGCAAGCTCAGCCGGGTCAAGGCGCGCCAGCTTTATCTGTCGGGCGAGATCGTCCCGTTTGAAGTGGCGGCCTGACGGGTTGATTTAAATGTCCGCCGTTACGCCTGACGCCGTCGTCAATTGGGTCGATCGCCTGCCGGCAGGGTTGCAACCCTGGGCCAGACTGGCCCGCTTCGATCGCCCCGCGGGTATGTGGCTTTTGTTCTGGCCCTGTCTGTGGGGCACGTTCATGGCCCCGGCAGAAGGCTGGTGGCGCTGGTGGCCGCTGTTTCTTGTCGGTTCCTTTGTCATGCGGTCCGCTGGCTGCATCTTCAACGATATCGCCGACCGCGATATGGACCGTCAGGTAGCGCGTACTGCTGCCCGGCCCCTGGCCAGCGGACAGATTTCGCTTTCCGGTGCATGGGCATCGCTGATTCTATTATCGCTGATCGGGCTGGGTGTGTTGCTGGCCTTGCCGCGCCAGGCGCAAATCATGGCGCTGGCGTCCCTGCTGCTGGTCGCTGCCTATCCGTTCATGAAGCGAATCACCTGGTGGCCGCAGGCCTGGCTTGGCCTGACTTTCAACTGGGGCATACCGGTTGGCTGGGCGGCGGCGCTGCCGAATTTGCGCGCCGACTGGCCGGTGATGGCGCTGGCCTATGCCGCCGGCGTCGCATGGACTCTGGGGTATGACACGATTTACGCCGTGCAGGATCGTGAGGACGATGTGCTGGCGGGCGTAAAATCCTCGGCGCGTGCATTGGGCCGCCATGTGAAAACCGGCGTTACGGGATTCCTCGGCCTGGCCTGGTTGTTGCTGACGCTGTCGCTGGTGCGCTGGACGGGCGAATGGTCGGCGGCGTGGCTGCTTGCGCCGGTGGCGCTGCATTTCCTCTGGCAGGCGACAACCTTTAACCCCGACGACAACGCCAATGCCTTGCGGCGTTTCCGCTCGAATTTTTTCGTCGGCGCGCTCGTTGCACTGGCATACGCCGGTGCGGCCCTGCTTTACGAAGGCGTGCAACCTTCCTAAGCACAGAGACATGCTTACGAACGAACAGGCGCTGGACCGCCTCGATCATCTCCTGTCCCTCGCCCGCGCTGCCGGGGCTGACGCCGCAGACGCGATTTACGCGGGCCAGGAATCCAGCGGCATTGGCGTTCGCCTCGGCGAACTGGAAGATATTGGCCGCAGCGAGGACGAGGAAATCGGCCTGCGGCTGTTTCTTGGCCGCTGCTCTGCCCAGGTTTCCACGTCCGATCTGACGCCCGCCGCGCTTGCGGAAGTGGTGGATCGGGCCAGGCTGATGGCGGAAGGTGCACCCGAAGATCCCTATGCCGGTCTCGCGGCGCAGGAGCTGCTCGCCCCCGGTCCGTTCGCTGATTTCGATATTTTCGATCCCGAAGCCGTCGGGCTTGCGCCGGAAAAGCTGCGCGAGATGGCGCTTGCCGCCGAAAACGCGGCGCGTGGTGTATCCGGCGTCACCAACAGCGAGGGTGGCTCCGCCAGTGCCGGCATGAGCCGCGTGGCGCTCGCCACATCGCATGGCTTTCGCGGGGCGACACAGGGCAGTTCCGTATCCGTTTCTGCGTCGGTGGTCGCCGGGGAAGGTGCGGCGATGCAGCGCGACTATGACTGGCACAGCGCCCGCCACTTGAGCGATCTGGAAGCCGCCGAAAGCGTCGGTCGTCGTGCCGGGGAACGCGCCGTCCGCCGCCTCAATCCTGTGAAAGTGCCGACCGGGCCGCTGCCGGTGTTTTTTGATCCACGTGTCGCCACCAGCCTGCTGGGGCATTTGCTGGGCGCAATGAACGGTCAGGCCATCGCCCGCCGGACCAGCTTCCTGCTGGGCCGCGAAGGCACGGCCATTTTTGCGCCCGGCATCACGATCATCGACGATCCTCACCGCGTCCGTGGCTTGCGCTCTCGCGCATTTGACGGGGAAGGGCTGCCTACAGCCCGCCGCGAACTGGTGGCTGACGGCATATTGTCCGGCTGGTTGATCGACGCGGCGACGGGGCGGCAGCTCAATCTTCCCCCCACAGGCCATGCGGCGCGCGGCACATCCGGCCCGCCGTCGGTATCAGCCAGCAACTTATGGCTGGAGCCGGGCGCCCAAACGCCTGCCGGGCTGATGGCTGACGTCAAACTGGGGCTTTATGTTACCGAACTGATCGGCATGGGCGTCAATGGACTGACGGGCGATTACAGCCGTGGCGCCGGCGGCTTCCTTATCCGCGATGGCGTGTTGGCCGAGCCGGTAAAGGAGGCCACCATCGCCGGAAATTTGCTGGACATGTTCCGGCAATTAATCCCGGCCAATGATCTGGAGTTCCGCAACGCCAGCAATGCGCCCACGTTGCGCGTGGAGGGTATGACGGTGGCAGGGAACGGCCAGGGCGAATAGACCGGTTTTACGATCCACCTTATGCGTCGCTGAGAACGGTTTTCGCCGAAGCAGCCGTTCGCGCGCTGTCTTCCATCGCCTTTGTCAGCGCCCGCCGCAGTATTTCCAGTCGCTTGCGGTCCGGATCGTCCACCGGCAGACTGGTTGCAACCGCGTCTGCGGGAACCAGCCGATTGTCGATGTCGCCCAATATCACGCGCTCGGTATCGAATCGGGACAGGGCCAATTGTGCCTCCACCCAGGGCTCGCTACCCGCCGCCGAACCCCTCGCCAGCGCAAGCGCGGCCGCCAGGCTATTCCGCGCTGCTGCAATATCTGTCTGCGCTCTGGCCAGCGCGGATTCCTCTCGCGCAATATCGCTCAGCAGGCTCCGCCGCTCCTCATCCGATAATTGCACCGGGCCGGTGTCCGCCGGCGGAATCTCCCTTGGCGCCTCGTTGGGGCGAGGGAGGAGAGAAGGAAACTCCCCACCGGGCGCCTTGCAGGCGGCAAGCAGGATCAACGGGATAAAAACGACAATGCGCATGGGCAAAGGTGGTAGAACAGCATTTCTCCTCTTGCAATATTCCCCGCTGCCGCCTAAAGCGCCCCTTCCTGCGCGCCCGTAGCTCAGCTGGATAGAGCATCAGACTACGAATCTGAGGGTCGGACGTTCGAATCGTTCCGGGCGCGCCATATTTTTCAACGGGTTAACTTCTTATGTTGTGGTCACCACGACAGGTTGAATGTCTGATTCAAGGGCAGCGCGAGGGGGCGTAGCCATACGCGATCTGGTTTGGTTGCAAGACGCGCAGATCCTTGATTACTTCTTATGCCGCGTCTGTAAGATCATCCCGCGCAATCGCTACGCCCAGTTGTCAACAGGATCCAAGACGCCCTTCAAAGGCAAAAGCGAAAAACGGCACCATTTCCAAAAAGATGGTCATGACATCGTTGGATTTGAGCGTCCCTTCCGATTGGCGATCGAGCATGCCTGCCTCGACCAAAGTATGCATCAAAGATGATTGCAGAAAATAGATGGCGAGATAGAGCCGTTCAGCGCTGGTATTGGGGTAAAGCCTGCGCAATGCGCCGGAGAATTTCTTGTAAACTGGATCGTAAAAGGCAATTACTGGCTCCATAAATGCGTGATAATGGTGATTATTTAGGGCTAGTCCCAGGAGGCGCGAATAGTTTTTCCATCCAGGATCTCCGCTGGCCGATCGCATAATCAGCGGTGCCAGATAGGCCACGATCAGATCTTCGACGCGCAGGTCGCCACCGTCCTTTCGCAAGGCTTCGTCCAGCGCCTGCATCATTTCATCAACATGGATTGTGGCGCGCCGGGTAATGACTTCTCGAAATAACTCTTCCTTGCTGCCAAAATGATGATTGACCAGCCCCAACGGCACATTGGCACTACAGGTGATGTCACGAATCGTGGCGGCGGTATAGCCGCGATCGGCGAAGGCCGCTTCGGCAGCATCGAGAATTTTTTGTCGTGATACAGCGGCATCAAGCTCCCGCCGGGTAGGCGGTTTGAGAGGGGTCTTGATCACAAACTTTCCTTAACGTGCTCATTTTATTAGATAACATTGAAAACACGCACTGGGGCGTGTCCGTAAAATACCAGTCTCAACAGGTCGAGTCCTGCCGTCCGTTATGAGGTCGGTCAACATATTGACCAAAATGAGATGGCGGTATAGCTAACTGAACAAGTGTTCAACGAACAAACATTCAGTTGGTGTGAATGGTCCGGGGGGAACCGTAAATTGCCAGACAATCGATATATATATAGCCAGTGTTTACGACCCGCCCGGTTTCAATGCGTCGGGCTGCTTACAAACCGCCGCGCGAAGATGGCGTGACCTTCAAGATAAACTGGAGAGGGAGAATGCCTCAGGTGGAAGGCTTCAAGGACACCAACGCGTATCCGATTTGGGGAGGTAAAGATGGACGCTGACGTTTTGGCAGACATCCGCATGCTGAAAGATATCGAAGAAATCCGGCGTTTGCGGGCGAAATATGCGTACGGCGCTAATGTGGTCGAAGGTCAATGTGGTGATCTGAAAGCGTTTGGCGAACTGTTTGCTGAAGACGGCAAGTGGGATGTGGGGCTGGGCATCGCGACCGGTCCTTTAGAAGTCGAGGCCGTGATGCGGCAACTGACAGCCAGGTGGCGCACAGCCATGCACTACATGATCAACCCGCTGATCGAAGTGAAGGGCGATCACGGGCGTGGCACCTGTACTGGCCTGTTCGCGTTCACAACCTATGATAACGCCCGGCCCATCTGGCTGTCGATCATCTACACCGACAGCTACGTTCGGACGCCGGCTGGCTGGCGTTTCCAGTCAGTTGCGGGACTGAATACTATCGCCGATCCCGATTATCTGAAAATTTACGCCGACTTTGCGACATTTTCGCTCTGACAGAATGCAGGTTTTTGGGGAGTGCGAATTGATGGCCGAATATGATGTCGTTGTTCTGGGCACTGGCGCTGCAGGCCTGACCGCGGCGATTACAGCGCATGCGCAGGGTGCACGCGTAGCGGTCTTCGAGAAAGGTGACAAGGTGGGCGGCACGACCGCGTGGTCGGGCGGACAGGTGTGGATTCCAAACAATCCGCAGATGGCCGCGCTCGGCAAGACCGATAGCCGGGACGATGCCCTGACCTACATCATGTCGATGTCAAACGGGCTGATTTCGCACGACCTGGCCGAGGCCCTTGTCGACGGCGGGCTGGAGATGATCGCGTTCATCGAGGCACATTCGCCAGTGAAGTTTGTCTGTGTGCCGGACTTTCCCGATTATCATCCCGAACAACCGGGCGGCATGCCGGGCGGTGGACGGACGCTGGAATGCCCGGTCTATCCCTTTGGCGAACTGGGTGACTGGCGCGACCGGATCGAAGTGTCGCCCTACTGGCCGAACTATCATATCATGGTGGGCGAGACGACCCTGTGCCAGGCGGTGCCCGAGGAACTGCCCGCGGAGGTCGCCCGGCGCCGCATCGACAATGACGAACGCGGCCTGGGGCAGGCGCTGATCGGTCGCTTGCTGCGCGGCTGCCTTGACCGCGGCATCGTCCCCGAAACCCGCCGCCGTGCCGTCGAGCTGGTGATGGACGGCGGGGTCGTTGCGGGCGTGGTGATCGAGGGGCCAGACGGTCTTTTCACCGTGCGCGCGAAAAATGTGATTCTGGCGACGGGTGGCTTCGACTGGAACAGCGATCTTACCAACGCGTTCCTGCGCGGCCCGCTCGACACCAGCGTCGCGGTGCCGACCAATACCGGCGATGGTCTGAAAATGGCGATGCGCGCGGGCGCAATGCTCGGTAATATGCGTGAGGCTTGGTGGATGCCGGTTGTCGAAGGACCGATGAACGAAGCGGGCAAACAATTGTTCACCGCCGAACGAACGCTGCCCGGATCGATCATGGTCAATCGCCACGGCAGGCGTTTTACCAACGAAGCGGCGAACTACAATGCTTTTGGCGCGGCTTTCCACGAGCAGGACACCAACAGTTGTTCTTATGTCAACCTGCCATCATGGATCGTGTTCACGCAGGACTTCTATGAAAAATGGGGATTTGCCGGCGGCTATGGCGGCACGCGCGAGAACGATCGTCGCCCGCCCGCCTGGATCACCGGGGCTGACACGCTGAAGGGACTTGCCGACCGGATCGGGGTGCCGGGCGACGCGCTGGAGGCGACGGTGGCGCGCTGGAACACGCATGTCGAGGCTGGTCATGATCCGGATTTCCGACGCGGCGAAAGCTGGTACGACCGTTGGTGGGGCGATCCAAATTGCAAGGGTCGCGTCGAGGCGACGCTCGGCAAACTCGAACATGGCCCCTATTACGCGGTCGAGGTGAAAAGCGGCACGATCGGGACGAAGGGCGGCCCGCGCACCGACACGCAAGGGCGTGTTCTCGATCTCGATCTGGATCCCATTCCCGGCCTTTATGCGGCGGGCAATGTCATGGCCTCGCCGATGGGCATGACCTATGGCGGCGGCGGCGGCACCCTGGGTCCTGGCATGGTATTCGGCTATCTCGCGGGGCGGCATTCCGGTCAGCGCCGGGCGAACTGATGCCAAAGCGCACGACTCTTTATTCCGACGAAAGGACAGACAATGGCATACTCAGGTCCCATACAGGACAGGCTGGAAATCCGCGAACTGATTGAAGCCTATGGGGACGCCGTGATGCGCGGCGATGCCAACGATTGGGCGAAAGTCTGGGCGGAAGACGCCTATTGGGCGTTGCCGGAATTTCCGGGTCACGAAGAGTTTATTGGCCGCGAAGCTATTGTTGCGGGTTGGCAATGGTCAATGGACAATTACGGCGAAGTCAAGGAAGCTGGCGGACGGCCGGTGATGATCTATGTCTCGACGCCAGGCGAAATCGTGGTGGACGGTGACCGGGCCGTCGCGCGCGCCTATACGTCGGAAATCTACAAGTTTCCCGGCAGCGACACCTACAGCCGCATCCGGGGCCGCTATGACGATGAACTGGCACGGATCGACGGCAAATGGTTGTTCACCAAACGGATCTATCATCTTCTGCATAAGGATTAAATGCGGCAACGGGCCAGCGCCGGGGGCGGTAGCCACTCTTGGGGAAACATATTCCCCAAGAGAAGGGGACATTCTGCAACGACCGGCCCCGACGTTCTCCGGTCTGCCTTCACAGTTTCGACAGCCTTCAGCCGTCGATGGTGAAGCCGACCTTGAGATGCACCTGAAAATGCGCCACCTGACCGTTATCGACGTGTCCGCGGGTTTCGATCACCTCGAACCAGCGGATGTGGCGTAGCGACTCATTCGCCCGGCTGACGGCGTTTTGGACCGCCGCCTCGATACTGTCCGGTGAACTTCCGACCAGTTCGACGATCTTGTAGACATTGCCGTTCATTCCGCACTCCTTTCAGGCTACACAGCAAGCAACTGTCGAAACGGAGAAAAGGTCCATTTTCGTGGATTTGGGAGTGGCCAGGGCATGCGCATCGCTACATTCAATGTCCAGAGCCTGCGTCTGCGTCGCAGCGAAAGCGGCGCTCGGCTGGATGGCGCGCGCGATGGCGACATGCCGGAGGATCTGGCGTTCGACAGCCCCGCCGTCGACCGGATGGACCGGGTGCTTACCGCCGCCGTTCTGCGTGAACTGGACGCTGACATCGTGGCGTTGCAGGAGGTTTTCGACCAGGAGACACTGGATCATTTTCATGATGTGGTGCTGACGTCCGGTGGCGTGCGCCCTTATCCGCACCGCATTTGTATTGACGGTAACGACGGGCGTGGGCTCGATGTCGCGGTTATCAGTCGCCGTCCGCTGGAAGAGGTGGTCAGCCATGCGGCGCTGACATTGATGGAAGCCGGACTGGCGGTGGCAGATGCGCCAGGTGCCGATGAGAGGATTTTCCGGCGTGATTGCCTGTTGGTGCGCGCAGGCGAACTGACACTGTTCGTCTGCCATTTCAAGGCGCCTTATCCGGATGCCGAGGCCGCATGGGGCGTTCGCCGCCACGAAGCGGCAGCAGTACGCTGGCTCATCGAGCGGCGATACGCCTCGCCTGAGGCCGCGCTATGGATGGTTGTGGGGGATCTGAACGAGCCGGGGGATGCCGGTCGCGGTGCTGCACGGGCGATCGCGCCGCTGGTGCAGGATTTCGCTATCGATCTGGTGGCGCGCATACCGGAAAGTGACCGCTGGTCGTTCCACGAGCCGGATTCCGGCCGTTATTCCCGGCCGGATGCAATGCTGGCATCGCCAGCGCTGGCAGCGAGATGGCCGGATGCGCGCCCGTTTCTGGTGCGCACCGGTCTCGGCGGACATGCGGAACGCTATGCCGGCCCGCGTTTTGCCGGCGTCGGCCAGCGCCGCCCGCACGCGAGCGACCATGCGGCCCTGGCGATTGATCTGCCGGGGTTGTGAAAACTGTGGATGTTTATATTCGCCCTGTTGATCCGTTGCCGACGGTTGCCGGGCGCATACACAAGCGCCACAACGTCAATCATCCATTAATTGTGCTCTCGACGCGATATAGTGCCGGAGATCATTCAGACGCTTGTCGTCCAGTTCTTCAAATTGCGGCATTCCGTTCGCAGCCAAGGCGCCATCCTTTACGATAGCCCGGAATGTATTCGGGTCACTGGCCGCGAACGAAGTGCGCAGATCGGGTGCTGTACCGCCGGCTACGGCCTGAATCCCATGGCATACCCCGCATGCCTGTTCGAAGAGGGGAAGTCCGCGTTCCGCGCTTGCTGCGTCCACTGAAAAGTTCCGCAGCGGCGCGGACGCGGCGGCTGCCTGCGATTGCGGGAGGGGCGCATCGCCATCCAGAACAAATGTCAGAACACGTCGGGCCTGCGTTCGGTAGTCGGCAGAATGAGGCGATAATTTTCCAAAAATCCCGAAGCTTGTCCCCATTCCGGAGATGACTGTCACATACTGCCTGCCATTCGCCATGAATGTAATCGGCGGCGCAATCACCGGAGCGCCCGCATCGAAGGACCACAGGCGTTTTCCATCGGCGGCTGAATAAGCATTGAATGTGCCATCCGCATGGCCCTGAAAAACGAGGCCGCCGGCTGTCGCAGCAACACCGCCGCCTGTTACGCCGGGGGTGGGAACATTCCACACGCTTTTCTGTGTAACGGGATCCCAGGCTTGCAGGCGGCTTGTGCCCTGAGCCGCTCCGGCGTCTTCGGGTACATCTACATTTATACCACCGTCCGCCAGATTGCGTTCTGGCGGGGTCCATCCTTTTATATCTACCCCCTTGTCGCTGTAGGTGTTCGCCATTTCGATCGTGGGGAGATAGACCAGCCTTGTGTCCGGACTGTACGCCATTGGCAACCAGTTGTGTGCGCCGACCGTGCCTGGCCACATTGTGAAGCTCTGGCCATCCGGGAAGCGGGCTTGCGGATTTTCAACCGGACGACCGGTATCCGGATCGATATGTGACGCCCAATTCTGCCTGGCGAACGGTTCGGCGGAGATCAGCTTTCCGGTGAGCCGGTCGATGACATAGAAAAAACCATTCTTCGGCGCGGTCATCAAGACCTTGCGCGCCTTGCCACCAATGGCCAGTTCCGCCAGTTGCATGTCCATTGCGGCGTTATAATCCCAGGTTTCACCAGGATTTGTCTGGTAGTGCCATTTATAGGCGCCTGTATTGCCATCGAGGGCCACAATTGACGAAAGAAAAAGATTGTCGCCCTTGCCCTGGCTGCGAATCCGGTGGTTCCAGGGGTAGCCGTTACCGGTTCCGATAAAAACGGTGTCCGTCTCGTCGTCATAGGTTATGGCGTTCCACACCGTCCCGCCGCCGCCGAACTTCCACCAGTCGCCAGACCAGGTTTCCGCCGCGATACGGGTGGTTTCATCCGTATCGACGGCCGGATTGCCAGGTACAGTATAGAAACGCCAAAGTGCCTTGCCTGTCGTGGCGTCATAAGCCGTCACATATCCACGGGTTGGACCGGCGTCGGCGCCACCATGGCCAACAATAATCTTGCCATTGAACACGCGGGGCGCGCCCGAAATAAAGCGTACGCCGTCATCTGGAACCGTGAGTACAGACCAGCGCTCGTTACCGGTTTTCGCGTCGAGCGCAACCAGGCGACCGTCTGTAGTCCCGGTGTAGATGTTGCCATTCCACCACGCGATACCTCGCGTGCCATAGGCCTGGCGAAGGCGAAGGCCGGCTTTTTCGGCGGCCATGGTGTCGTGAACCCAAAGCTCGCGGCCCGTTACAGCATCGATCGCATTTACAACGCTGAAGCGGTTTGCGAAATAAATAACACCATCTACGGCTATCGGCCCCGTCGTGGAATGTCCGACGCCCAGATCGTGGAACCAGGCGAGCCCCAGGCGGTTGACATTTTCGGCGTTGATTTGCCGCAACGGGCTGTAATGCTGCTCTCCGTAGGTGCGTCCGAAGGCTGGCCAGTCCGCCCCGTCGCTGCCGTCCAGCAGCTTCGCATGGGCGGTGGATGCCGCCTGATCGACCGGGGGAGTTTTATCGTCATCCAGCGACTTGCTGCAACCCGTTGTGGCGAGCGCCAGCATGATACTGGCGACCGCTGCATAAATGGCCGCGCCGCGGCGCCTGCGCGAGAATGTGGTTCTTACGTGCATTGTTCTCATCGCCTGGAATGCAAGAGGCGCGCGCCGGGCTGGAACTGCGGTCCGGCCCGGCGGCCAGATATGTTTTCTAGAAGCTCATATCGACGGTTACGCCGAAGGTGCGTGGCGGGTTGATGTGGGTATAGGTGTAACCGAGGACGGAGGCGTCAATCATGTTGGTATAATAGTACGCGTTGGTGAGGTTCTTGACCCAGAACGCCAGGCCAAAACGATCATGCTCAGGATAAATCCGGATACGCCCGTTTAACAGCGTGTATCCATCGTCGAACGTGTTGCGCCGGTTAAGAATGTCGAAATATTGCCCGGATGCGTGGGCGAGGTCGATGCGGGTGTCCGCGCGCCCCCATGTGCCCAGTGGGGCCGACCATTCGGCGGATGCGGACAAGGTGAACTTTGGTGCGCTGATCAGGCGGTTGCCTTTCACATCAACGCCCTGCGCCGAACCCTCCAGCACCTTTGTATCGAGCAGGCCGACAGCCGTGGTCAGGGTAAGGTTCTGGACCGGGACAACATTGAGGTCCAGCTCCGCGCCGGTTATCCGGGCCTTTGGCAAATTGATAAGGGCTGCTTCTGTTGTAGCAGGATCCACATCTATAAATTGCTGGTTTTTATAATTATATCGGTAAACCGAGCCATTAAGCCGGACCCTTCGGTCAAAGAACTCGGTCTTGAATCCGCCTTCCAGCGCCTCCAGCTTTTCCGGCTTCGCCACCGTTAATTCGCCAGGGCTGAAAAAAGCCTGTCCGCTGAATGCGGCACTACGATAGCCACGACTATAGTTTGCGTATAGCAACACCTTGTCCACGGGTTTGTAATCGATCCCGATCCGGCCTGATACGTTATCGTTTTTGAAGTCGCGTGAAGTCGTAGCGAAAAGATCGGTATCGCTTCCTGGAATATTGTTCCAGATCGGGGTGAGGTCGACGGCACGGGTCTGTGCGATGAAATCGCGCAGTTTTCCCCTGTCATGTGTGTACCGCAGTCCCGCTCTGAGTGTAAACGTCTCCAGAAAGTCGTAGGTGGCGTCGGAATATACTGCCAGGCTCGTCTTCTTCTGGTTGAAGCGGTTCAAAATGTTGCAGCTGATAAAACCGCCTCCATCAATGCAGTCGGCGGCATCAATGTTGCCGTCTCCATTCACATCAATGTCTGTGAAAAAATTCGTATCCGTGGAATTGTGAATTTTCTCGTTGCTGAAATACCCCCCGAGTATGAAGTCAAAATCTCCATTGAAATCGCTTGTGAGGCGAAGATCCTGGGTAATTTGCTTCGTTCTTCCGTAATAGGTGGCGCCTGTTATCTTGAGGGGTGTACCGTCTCCATCTTCGGGATTAAGAACCGTTCCCCTGTCCCATGAGGTGATGGACGTCAGGGTTAACACATCTGAAAGTTCGATATCGGCGTTTGCAGCGAGCGCATAGGTGCGAATATTCCGCCGGTAAATGTCCGGCGTATTCACCTCTCGTTTGTCGAGACCGGTTCTGAAAGCTCCCGGAAGCCCGAAAGCGTTGTAAACCGGACCGCCAACACCTTCCGGGCCTGGTATCGCTATACTTCCGTAATTCCATGGATTCTGCAGGGATGTCGATCCTCTGACCGTCAGATCTATGGTGTCATTCTGGAATCTTACACTACCCCGAATGCCATATTGCCGTACCTGGCTTGCGTCATGCCCGCCAGGAAAATTGTTTTTCTGCCATCCCTGGGCGCGGTCGAACGTGAAGGCGAGTCGCATCGCGATATTTTCGGTCAGCGGCGTCTGGGCCGCTCCATCGGCGGTGAATTGATTGAATCTGCCGTAGCCGAGCGTCAGATTGCCGCCCGTTTCAAAGCCCGGTTTGCGCGAAATAAAGTTAACCGCGCCACCTGTAGTGTTTCGCCCGTATAAAGTGCCCTGGGGGCCTTTGAGTACCTCGACCCGCTCGAGGTCGAATAAGCCAAGGCCAAGGATTGCTGCATTTCCCTTGTACACTTCATCATAATACACCGCGATCGGACCGTTCTGCGCCAGGCTGAAGTCCGACATGGAGATGCCGCGCAACGAAAAAATCGGTATGCCGTCACCAAGCACGGAGTTAACCTGAAAACTGGGCACGCTGGTTATCAGGTCTTCAGCGCGGCGTATCTGCTGCTTCGCCAGCTGGTCCGCCGAAAGCGCTGTAATGGCAATAGGAACATCCTGAACGCTTTCGGAGCGTTTTTGTGCGGTAACGATGATTTCATCGATCCCGCTCGACCTTTCTATATCCTGGGCTAACGCGCCCTGAGCAAGGGCGGCGGCAGAAACGAGTCCTGCAAGACGTAGTGAATGACGTGGCATTTATTTCCCCACTTGAATTATAATTCTGTTTTTCAGCAATGGCAGTAGTGTAGCTGCGTGGATCTTCCTACAAAGATTCAAGCGTCTGGATGTCTCAGTTTGTCGAACTCTCGTTCCGGCCAGAATATGGTCAGCTTCAGGAGAGAAATCTTCCACTGACCATCAACCTTGCGATAGTCCCCCTCGTACATCCCCAGAATAAAAAGAGGCTGGTTTTGGCCACCTGGGGTTACAAGCTGGCTGCCTTCTTCCTGTTGGGTCAGATAGTTGGTGAAAGTCCAGCGGCCATGGGCCGTATCCGGGCCGGTAATGGTTATGTTTGGATTTGTAACAACATAAAGCGCATTAAACGGCGCCTTTTCTTCTTTCATCCAGTAAGAGAAATTTTCCCGCAGGACATCCCGCCCGGTCCATTCACCTCCATACGCCTTCGGATATGTCAGGACAGCATCCTCAGTGAACAAGGACATCAATCCGTCGAGATCGAGCGTTTCGTTATAAGTTGCATAGTCGAGTTGAAGTTTCCGGATGTCTTCAAGATCGATGAGTCTCTGAACATTTTTTTCGTACATGGATTAATCTCCTCCTTCGCCAGCCGGGCACCCGGGATATGATCCGGGGCCACGTCGCCGGCCTCTGCGATCTGGATTGGTGTTCAAATCAGGTTTGATTTATTTTGGAGACAGATCAATAAGCCTTTTGATGGATCAGAGGTAAAAATATAGGGAAAGCAGGGGCTTGTCCTCTCATCGGGATGGCGGGGATACGCGTGGTGACGCTTGCGCACATTTGACCGATAGGCATCTCTGGAGTAAGAAAAACCCACCGGATGCCGACGAGGGAGGCCTGTTCCGGCAAGAGAATATGAGAAATATTTGGCGAAGATGGTAAATGAAGTGGAGAATAATTTACTTTCCCAAGAGAATATCCAATATAATTGGAAATGGTGTTATTTTTTCATCTTTAATGTCAGAGATGAAGAAATCAGGACTGCGAAGGAATTATGAATATATATAGGGAACGTTCCGGGAATTATGTCTTTGAGTGCAGATGATCTGGTCGACAATACGATCGAGTTTGTAAAAAAAGTATCCGGATCCCGATCCGGGATATTTTTCTGGGTTGGGCCAAACTGCGAAATTGTAGATCCAAAGACACGTAATATACAAGAAGCATTGCTGGCAGACTATACTTCTGATCTGAAACAGTATGATCCCTTGCACATTAGCAGACTGAAGGAAGATAGCCGTCAGATAGCCATGATGCATGCGGATGGTTATTTAACCGGGTCTGATTTTTGCGGGTATCACGACCATCTCCGGTCTATTGATGTCGGAGATGAAATTGATTTCGTGTTTTGGCGAAACAATCGGCCGTACGCCTGCCTTGCTATGTTCCGGGGAGCGCGCGACCGCCCATTTACTTCAGGAGAGTTCGATTGGGCGGCCTTGCATTCCTATGTGCATAGTTCGCTGCGACTGCATTGGCGCGTCCGCGCTGATGAGGTCGAATGTGCTTTGGCGGGACGATATCGGCTTCACCCCCGGGAACGTGAAGTTGTGAGATTGATTACACAGGGAAAATCCAATGCGGATATTTCAGAAATACTGGGTATCAGTATAGCAACAGTGAAAGTTCATGTGGTCAACATATTGAAGAAGCTTGGCGTTGATAGCAGGTTAGGCATTGCAAGCTTCGTCATGCGGTTGCAACAGAGTTAATCTTTTTCCATAGGCTGTCGCCAAAGATGGTGCAGGGGGAAATTGACGGCTGCCTGGCCGATACGCCTCAGTCACTCAAACCTTCCCGAATCAGCCATTGCGGATAGCTTCCGGGTGTTGCGCTATCTCTTGCCGGAAGGGGGGAGCGCCCCAAAGTTTCCAGCAGGCACATGGGCAGAATGCGCTCTATCTCGTTGAGGTTTCCGAAAGCCTCATATCCCAGCGTCCACCAGACAGTAGCCAAATTCTCTACCCGCACGCGCGTCAGTTCGACATTGCAGCCGGCGTGCGGCCTGTAACCGTTGCGGGGATTTTCCTGTTCGTCCAGGGCGATTTCTTCCAGCCGGCTCTCGCTCCAGCCAAATTTTCGCAACCTGCGGTATTTGGTCGTTCGGATAGACGGCATCTGATCCAATGTCAGGGAGGGCGCAGCGACTTTGGTCCAGATGGTGACCGGACCGCATGGAGGTGCGTCGCCGCAGGATGCGACGAGGGATTTTATTTCCGTCTTCGCGTTTTCCGTGCCGGCGGACCGCGCCTTGATGCCCAGTTCCGCGCCGAGACCGCGCACATAGACGTCATGGCGCGGTTCGGTGGGGTCAATTTCGCCCGACAGACAGGCACCGCCAGGTGGGACGTTGCTCAACGTCTCGAACCATTGGCCCACCGCGCGGGCCTGATCCTCTTCCCACCAGAGTCTTGCTTCCGCCGACAATTGCATCACACCCTCGTTCGCTGACCGGTGGTATTACGCGCATGCCGGCTATCCGAAAGCATGCGCTTACAGCGTGCGCGCAATGCGGTCGCCTTCGCGGAAGGCTTCCAGCGCGGAGCGCGGCGCAAGTGCGTCGCCAATGATCGAAGTGGGCGCGAATTCCTCGCAGATGGCCGCGAGTGCGTTGTTCGGACGCGGCGACACACCGGCCACGATGAAATCGAAGCTTTCCGTCAACGTTTGGCCCGTTGCGCCATCGCTCAGGGTGATGATGTTGTCCTTGATCCCGACGCAACTCGTTAACGGCATCACCCGGACGCCCCATTTCGGCAACAGCCCGAGATAATCGGACAGATGCGTGAACCCCATATTGGCGCCGAAATGCAGGAAAGGCGTGGCGACGGTTACCTTTGCGCCATGTTGCACCAAGGCCTCGACAGCAAGTGCGGTTTCGTAACTGGCCTTTCGGTCAACAAGCAGCGCACGGGTCCCCTTCATGTCAAAGCTTTGCCCGTCGAACTCGCCTTGTACAGCGGCATCGGTGCTGATCGCGGGAATGCTTCCGTCTGTGGGCACGCCCGGGTCGTCGGCAGCGAGCGCCCCGGTGGCCAGAATAATGGCGTCCGCGCCGGCAGATGCCAGGAATGCGCGGTCGGCGACGGTCTGCAGGAGGATTTTTACCTGCAGCAGTTGCAGTTCCTGTTCGAGCCAGGCGGTTGACGATAGCAGATTGGCGGCGGCGCCCAGTTTTTCTACGAGATTCAACCGGCCGCCAAGGCGGTGGGATGCCTCCACCAGGGTCACCTGATGGCCGCGCCGCGCCGCGATTTCTGCGGCCTTCATGCCGCCGGGGCCACCCCCAATGACCAGCAGCCGCTTCGGCGTGACCGGCTGTGCGTCCATTTCGGCGAAACGGTTTTCTTCGCCAACCTCGGGATTCTGGATGCAGGTGATCGGATAGAATCCGACCCGATCGATGCAGCCCTGGTTCGCGCCGGTGCAGGTGCGGATGCGCGGCGCCTGGCCATGCTCCAGCTTGTACACCAGATCCGGGTCGGAAATTTGTGCGCGGGTCATGCCGACAAGATCGCATGCCCCTTCTTCCAGCGCCCGTTCTGCCAGATCGACCGTCGGAATCTTGTTCACGCCGATCACGGGAATGGACGCGCCGATCCGGTCGCGCAGTTTCTTCGTCTGCGGCAGGGTCTTGCCGAAAGGATGGCGATAGGAGCCGATTACGCGCGCGTAATCGAGGTTGCCGCTACCCTCCGATGTATTCACATAGTCGAACAGGCCGGTGGCGCAGAGATCGGCAGCGATTTCGATATTGTCATCCGGATCGAGTCCGCCGCGCTCCCGCCCCCGATAATCGTCGAGCGAAAAACGAAAGCCCAGCGCCTTGTCCGGACCAATGGCCTCGCGGACCCGTTGCGCAACCGTCGTGGCGAAATAAAGCCGCTCACCCCATTTGTCGGTGCGGCGGTTGGCGAACGGGCTGAAGGATTGCTGGATCAGATAGCCATGGGTGGCGTGCAATTCGATTCCATCCATCCCGTTGGCGACGGCGCAGACAGCCGCATCGACGAATGCGGTGATCACTTCCTCGATCTCCGCGTCTGTCATCACATGACACGCTTCGCCGTCCAGGCTGTCGAGCTGCGAAAAGCCCCAGAGCGGCGTCATGTCATCGTGGCTGTCGGATTTTCCCTGCACGCCGAAATGGAAAAGTTGCGCGAAAGTCCGGCCGCCATGACGATGCACCCGGTCGCTGAGTTCGCGAAAGCGGGGCGTCATGCGATCGGCGTCGAAGACCCAGTGATTGAGCATCTGGCTGGCCCGATGCACATGCATTGCGGTGGTGATGATCAGGCCCGTACCGCCGCGCGCACGACGTTCCTGATAGGCCATATAGCGTTCACCATCGGAATCCGGCCGATAAAAGTCCGTAAACGCCGCATGCGCCGTGGACACCACGCGATTCTTCAGGGCGATCGGTCCAAGCGAAATCGGCTCCAGTAACTTCATCGACAATTCTCCCTCTGGTCACGCAATAATACAACAGCGTTCCGCGCGCATCCCGCAGCGGGGAGGCTGTCCCATTTTCAGGAAAAATGAACCTGTAACGATTTGCAGGTGTGCATCATCCATCGGGTGCGGCAGGTTCGGCGACGGCATCGGGGAGGGAACGATGGAATCAGGTGCGCTTGGCGGAAAAGTCGCCATCGTAACGGGCGCAGGCCGCGGAATCGGGCGGGCGATTGCCCGCGCCTATGGGCGGGAGGGCGCGAAGGTTGTCGTGGCTTCCCGCACGCCGGCGACCGTGGACGCCGTTGCCGCGGAAATCCGGGATGCAGGCGGTGAAGCTATCGGTATCGCCTGTGATGTCGGCAATCGGAAGGATGTCTTCAACTGCGTGGAAAAGACGGTGGAAGCGTTTGGCACCGTGCATATTCTTGTAAACAACGCCCAGGGGTTCGGCACGGAATCAAGCCCGCAACCGTCAACGGTTTTCGTCGCCTGCGAGGATACCGATGACGAAGAATGGGAATATACGCTGCGCACCGGCCCGCAGGCGTCCCTGTGGTTCATGAAAGCGGCGTTTCCACACATGAAGGCGCAAGGTTATGGCAAGATTATCAACTTCGCATCCAGTTCCGGTCAAATCGGGTTCGAAGGCAATACGTGCTACAACGTCGCAAAGGAGGGCATCCGGGCGCTCAGCCGCACCGCCGCGCGCGAGTGGGGGCAATATGGCATCAACGTGAACATCATCAATCCGGCGCTCGAAACGCGCGCATTTGATGCCTGGAAAACGGCACGCCCGGATTTCGTCGAGGCGCTGAAACAGAAAATTCCGATGCGGCGGCTGGGCGATCCGGAACGGGATGCCGGACCCCTTGCGGTCTTTCTGGCAAGCCCCGGTTCCGATTACATAACCGGCTCTACATTCATGCTTGAAGGCGGCATGCATACACTTCCGTGAAAAGGGGCGCGCGCCGTGAACAGACTTTGGACCGTAGGGAAACCGGATCATGATCCGGGCGGGATGTGCCTGACTCACGGCCATTTTGTGCAGTCCGCAAGCGAGAAACCGAAGCCCGGCGATGGGGAAGTGCTGATACGCGCCGTTTACCTGTCGCCGGACCCGATGAATCATGCCTGGGTTCGCGGGATGCCGGGCAAGTTTGCGGCACTGCCCCCTGGCGCTGTTCATCGTGGCGGTGTTGCGGGTCGTGTGGTCGAATCGCGGCATCCGCAATGGTCCGTTGGCGAGGGCGTTGCCGGTTTTCTGGACTGGGCAGATTATTCCGTGTCGTCCGGGCTGGATCATATGGGCGCGCCACTGGTGCGTATTCCCCCGGATGTACATCTGGGCAGCGGATTGTCCGCCCTGGGGATGACGGGATTGTGCGCGTGGATTGGCCTTGCCGACATTGGCCGCCCGCGCGCCGGCGATACAGTGCTCGTATCCGGGGCGTCTGGCGGGATCGGTTCGATGGCGGGCCAGATCGCCAGGCTGTATGGCACCCGCACGGTGGGGATCGCAGGCGGGCCGGAGAAATGTGCGGTGGCGGCCTCCTTCGGCTTTGATGCCATGGTCGATTATCGGGCGCCAGATCTGGCAGGTCAGATCGCGGCGGCATGTCCGGACGGCGTCGATGTGTTTTTCGATAATGTTGGCGGCCAGTTACTGGATGCGGCGCTGATGAATATGAACCCGTCCGGGCGTGTGGTGATCTGTGGTGCAACCGCTCATTATGGTGCGGAACCGACACCGGTTTTCAATCATATGCTGTTGGCCGTTCGCAGTCTCTCTATGGAGGGGTTTTTCTATTTCAACCTGACGCACCGGTGGCCGGAAGGCCGGGCGCGGCTTTTGCGATGGCTGCGTTGCGGCAAGATCCGCGAAACGCTGGACGTGGCCAACGGATTCGAGAAGGTGCCTGATGTGGCCATTGGCCAGTTTCACGGTGGCGCGAAAGGGAGAAAACTGGTTCGAATCCAGGAAGATGCGGAATAACAGAGAGAGGAATGCCGATGTTGACCAGCTTCATGAAGCGACCGATCTTCCAATATGCCTGGGTCGTTAATGACCTGGATGCCGCTGCCGCGCGCTGGACCGCCGCTTTTGGAGCAGGCCCTTTCTTCACTGCCCGCCATCACAAGGCGGAAGGCTATTATCGTTATCGCGCAACGACGGAGGAGTGCGATCTGAGCTATGCCTTCGGCTATTGCGGACCCGTGCAGATTCAACTGATCCAGTTACACGATGACACGCCGTCCATCTTTCACGAGATGTTTCCGCGCGGACAGGAGGGCTTTCACCATGTCGCCATCCTGGGGCATGATTTCCCGGCCGACAGACAGCATTTGCTGGACCAGGGCCTGGATCTGGCCAATGAAATGTGGTCGGGCGCGGACGTCTGCTATTTCGACGCCAGGCCGCAGTTTGGCATGTTCGTAGAAATCCATGGCACATCGCCCGAGGTGCTCGCCCTGTTTCAGGGATGGAAGGACGCCCATGATGCATGGGACGGGTCTTCCGCCCCGATCCGGGAATCTCAAGAACTTCCGAAGCAGAATATCTGATCGATTTTGCCAGTCAGGCCATTTTCAAAATATCAGGAGGTACAGGAAATGAAGCGTTTTGCAGACAAGGTTGTTATCATTACAGGCGGCGCATCCGGGCTGGGTCTCGCGACAGCGGAACGGCTGGCGCACGAGGGCGCGACGCTGGTTCTCGTCGATGTGCAGGAAGCGGCGCTCGGTCGGGCGGCTGAAAAACTGTCCGCACCGGTCAAGCCCCTGCTGGTGACGGCCGACGTGGCACGGGAGGCCGACGTAAGGGCCTATGTCAAGAAAACGATGGACGCCTATGGCCGCATCGACGGTTTCTTTAACAACGCCGGAGTCGAAGGAAAGCAAAATACGACCGAAAATTTCGGCGCGGACGAATTCCATCGCGTCGTTTCCATAAATCTCGATGGTGTATTCTTTGGGTTGGCTGAAGTTCTGAAGATTATGCGGCAGCAGGGCCACGGCTCGATTGTGAATACCGCGTCGGTGGGAGGTATCAGAGGTGTCGGCAATCAGTCCGGCTATGCCGCCAGTAAACATGGTGTCGTCGGCCTTACGCGTAACAGCGCCGTCGAATATGGGCAGTATGGAATACAGATTAACGCCATCGCACCCGGAGCAGTTATGACCGCCATGGTCGAGAACTCCCTACGGCAAATGGGAGGCGATGATTGGGAAGAAGCGGGCAAGAAATTTGTGTCGAATAACCCCATGCGCCGTTTTGGACGCACCGAGGAAGTAGCGGCGCTTGCGGCTTTCCTGCTTTCGGGTGAGGCCAACTTCATCAACGGGGCGGTTATTACGATTGATGGCGGGCAATCGTACCAATATTGAGCCCATATTGAGCGCGTCGCTCCCTGGAGCTGATAACTCCGGGAGTGTTTCAGGCCGCCTCATTGGCGGGCGGTTTCAATCCCATACGACGCATTTTCTCGATCAGCGTCGTACGTTTCAGGCCAAGCAAGCGGGCGGACGCGGCGATTGTTCCCCCGCTTGCCTCCAGCGCCTGGGCGACCAGCGCCGCTTCCGCCTCGGCCAGCAAGGATTTCAGGTGAAAGGGCGCAGGCTCCCCGGTGGCGACCAGATGGGGCGGGGTTTCGCGCAAGGGCCGGGTGGGGTCTGCCGGCTCCTGTAGCCACTGTGTCATGGGGCGGCGGCGCGGCGTTAACAGGCGGGTGACCGTGTCGGCGTTGATGCAGCGTTCGCCGTGCGCCAGCGCCCGTTCGACGAAATTGCGCAGTTCGCGCACATTGCCGGGCCATGCATGGCGTTTCAGGGCTTCCGCACCGCAAGGGGTCAGCGCCAGCGATTGCCGCCTCTGTCTGGCGAAGCAGTCGAGCAGCGCCGGAATGTCCTCGCGCCGCGCGTGAAGCGGCGGGACATCGATCCAGACCACCGCCAGCCGCCAATAGAGATCCGCACGAAACCGCCCTTCGGCAACAGCAGCTTCCACGTCCATATTTGTGGCGGCGATAATACGCACATCGACCGGAACGGGCCGGCCACCGCCCAGGCGCTCGATCTCTCGTGTTTCCAGCACGCGCAGCAATTTTACCTGTAGTTCCAGGGGCAGTTCACCAATTTCATCCAGAAACAGCGTGCCCCCATGCGCTGCCTCGATCCGGCCTGTGCGGCTGCGCGTCGCGCCCGTGTAGGCTCCGGCCTCGGCCCCGAAAAGTTCCGCTTCAGCGAGTTCGCGCGGGATCGCGCCGCAGTTCACTGCTTCCAGCCGTTGCGCGGCACGGGGGCTGGCGGTATGTATGGCGCGTGCGACATTATCCTTGCCCGCGCCGGTTGGCCCGCCAAGCAGGATCGTGGCGTCCGTCGGACCGATCCGGGCGACCTCGGCACGTAACTCCTGCATGGCGGCGGATGTGCCCACCAGCAGATCAGATGTGCGTCGCGCATCGCGGCCGCTTCCCAGGCCCGCGCCGGTTGTGGCACCTCCCGCGGCGATCCCTGTGTCGTTCATAGTTCCGGCGTCCCCCCTGATTTCAGCCTGTAGAACGCTGCAAAACCCTGGCATCCCCATGTACGACCGTTGACCTTTTGTTAACGGTCGCGCATCGAAAGCCCCGGGTCTGGAACATGGTTAGCGCATGGTGGCGGACGCGGGTGGAGAGTTGCGACCGCTTTGGATGATTTAAAGGTGGCGGCACTCTGTCCACCACGGGGTTTCGTGCGTTTGTGCAACGGGTTGGGGGTGCGTAGATGGTCAATTACGTTAGTGCCGATTCAGATCGGATGGGAAATCTTTCTAGACGTATTTTAGTTTCATCGGGTCGGTTCGATCCGGGCGAACTGGTCAGCCATCGGATTCTGCGTGCCGAGGGTCCATGGCCGGAGGCGCTTTACAGCCATCAGCCGGACGTGCTGGTTCTGGATACCAACACGATAGACGCCGGCCTCACATCGGCCCTTGCCCAGCCGATCTTTGACAAATTGCCAATCATTCTCGTCGCCGGCGATGCGGAGAACGACATGGACGCGGCCGGGGCGTTGCTCGGGTTCGGTATTGCCGCATTTCTGCCCGCAGACCCGCCGTCAGGTGCGCTGGTGACGGAAATTGCGCGGATGACCCCCGGCACGGGCGAAGTGCACGAGCAGGGCGCATATTTCGACCCCCAGGGGCCTGCCGTGGACGAAATCTGGCGCAACGTCGATCGCATAAAGGCGGCCCTGGCCGAACTGACTGCGGGAAGCCGGGAGCCGCAGGCGCGCCTTGTCGATGCTCCCCGCATCCGCAATCATATCAAGGCGCGCCGCTTGCGGGAAAAATTTTTCCCCGCGGATCTCTTTGCCGACCCGGCATGGGACATGCTCCTCGATCTCGCGGCGGCACGGCTGGAAGGGCGGCAGGTTGCCGTGTCCAGCCTGTGCATCGCCGCGACGGTGCCGACGACCACGGGGCTGCGCTGGATCAAGCAGATGGTGGATCGAGGGCTGTTCGTCCGCCATTCCGATCCCCAGGACGCCCGGCGTGCTTTTATAACGCTGTCGGACGAAGCCGCGAACGCCATGGCCGCGTGCCTGAACGCGATGCTCAACCTGCCCGGACAATAACGCCGGGGGCTTGCATCAGGCGTCCATCACGTCCACCTTTGTCCTTAAGGAAGAGGGACGCTGTGGATGACAAAACGGCATCTGGCGATTGTCGGCTCCGGGCCGGCAGGATTTTATACGGCGGAAGCGGCGCTGCAGCAATTTGGCGACGAGGTGGCGATCACGTTGCTGGATCGGCTTCCCACGCCATTTGGTCTGATCCGTACCGGCGTCGCGCCCGATCACCAGGCGGTGAAGGCTGTGACGGCGCGCTATGCCGGCATTGTGCGCGATCCGCGTGTGCATTTCGCTGGTAATGTCTTGACCGGGCAAGATATTTCTATCGCTGAGCTGCAATCCCTGTACGATGATGTGGTGCTGGCCACCGGCGCGCCGGTGGATCGCGAACTGGATGTGCCGGGCAAGGATTTGCCGGGCGTGACCGGATCGACTGCCTTTGTCGGCTGGTATAACGGTCATCCCGATTATGCGCACAAGGCTCCGCTGCTGGCAGGTGGATCGGCGGTCATCGTCGGCCACGGGAATGTCGCACTGGATTGCGCCAGGGTGCTATCGCGCCGGCCGGAACGTCTGGCCGGATCGGACATCACGCGCGAAGCGCTGGAGGCGCTGGCCGCCGCCCGCTTTGCCGATATTCACATTGTTGGTCGTCGGGGGCCGGTTGAAACGAAATTCAGCCCGCGTCAGGTGGAAGAACTGGCATCGCTGCGCGATGTCCATTTTGTGGTAGATCCTGCGGATTTTCCACCGCCGGAAGATGTCAGGGCGTTATCCGCCAGCCAGCGCATGGCGATGGCAGCCCTGCGCCGCTTCGGTGGGGAGGCCGGATCGGGGAAGCGTCCGGTACAATTGCATTTCGACTTTTTCCGCCGGGTTCGCCGGATCCTGGGCGCGGATCGGGTGGAGGCAGTGGAACTTGTCCGTACCCGCGTCGGGCCGGATGGCGCGCCAAGTGATACCGGCGACATCGAAACGATCCCCGCGAGTCTCGTCATCACCGCTATCGGCCATGTGGGGGAACCGGTGCCCGGAGTGCCGTGGGACCGGGATAGTGGCCGTTTCGTCAACGCTGACGGAAGTATCGCGCCAGGCCTTTGGTGCGTCGGCTGGGCGCGTCGGGGGGCATCCGGCACAATCGGCAGCAACCGGCCCGATGGGTTTCATATTATCGAGCGCATGGCCGGGATTTCCGCCCCTGGCACAATCGAGCGTGCTGGCTACACAGGGCTTGTCGATATGCTGGCCGCGCGCGGCATCGTACCCTCCGGCTTCAGCGACTGGCAGGTGATCGATGCCGCCGAAATCGCCGCCGCCCGAAAAGGCGCGCCGCGCGAGAAGGTTACCGACCCGGACGAACTTCGCAAATTGATTGGCGCTGATGTGGAAAGCGCGAGCGATCCGGA
>Ga0172382_10000395_pt1 | contig 81783 bp, 74 predicted proteins | sample Leawel138RmetaG_FD_122245 | JGI IMG/M metagenome (GOLD analysis project Ga0172382, IMG submission 122245) | Leachate microbial communities from a municipal landfill in Southern Ontario, Canada - Leachate well 138R metaG | ecosystem: Engineered > Solid waste > Landfill > Unclassified | place...
GAAGTCCTGAGCAAGAATCCCCAACAAAAGAGGTGATGCAGCAACAGATTCAGGCAACGAAGGATGAAGCAAAGGAAGTTGTTGAATCCGAGAAGACTAGGTATAGCCAGCGAGGAGGCCTAGCTATGAAAATAGGGGAATCCATAGTGGGTGGTTACAAATTAATCTTTGGCAAAGTAAAAGAAATGTTCACCAAGAAAGAGGAGGGGGAGAAAAATCAAGAGAAAGAAAACAAGTCTTCCACTGAGAAGAGTGCAGACAAACAGAAAAGGAAGGAGAAGAAAAAGAGAGAGAAGAAAAGTAAAAAGTCCAAGAAAGAAAAATCCTCAAAAACCACTAAATAACAGATAATATGCTATCATAAGCTAATATAATATAGCTCTAATATAGTTGTGTATTTAGACATACTTGAGAAAATCCAGCAGATACTAAATAGTGTTAGCCCTCTTATACTTTTTGTTGTTGTCCTATTACTAGGCATGTATGTTTTTTGGTCAGGCTCAATGGAAACTAGAAAAAATATCTCTTCAGTCTACGACATCTTCGTTACCTCCTTACTTGGGGGTTTAGTCGTCGGAAGAATCTGCTACATCATTATAAATTGGGAGCAATTTAGTAGCTTTATTTGGTACTGGTTACCCTACGAGAAGTATGGTGAGCAAATCTACCTATTTAGGCTTCTACCTTGGAGGTTTATGAGGATATGGGATTGGAGAATAGATATCCTCTCTATGTTCGTTGCATTTATCCTAATAGCATCCTTTTGGGTTCTAATTGTAAAAAAGTGGAAATGGAGTCATATGTTCACCACAATATTCTTTACTGCAGAAGGGATGTTAGCAATTTCTTTCATCCTTCTAGGAGCAAGTACTGCAAACCAAGAATGGTTGACCCAGGGTGTTGTTATGGTTCTTCTTCCTCTAGTCCTTTTCTTCCTTAAAAATTCTGTAAAGAAAGCAATTGTAGGAAAGAAAGAAATTAAAACCTTGATGCTCTTGGACATATTTTTCATAACTCTAACCACCGCATATGTTACCTATACTTATTTTATTGTCGATATAAACAACACAGAAAAGGCCTCCATAATAACCTTCGCAGTGTGGTCTCTGTTGGGAATAATCTTCTATATGAAAGAGACTAAACAGGCAGACATTACCATAGAGAAAGTCTCTTCGGTACGTACTGTCTCTCATTTGGATATAAATCAGCCAATTAAATTGCCCAAATAAAAATGCTAAAAATAGACGAAAAAAATAAGGACAAAAGATTAGATCTTTTCGTTTTAGAAACCCTCCACGCAGGGGATTACAAGTTCATATCTAGAAACTTTTTAACTAATAACTGGGAAGGGATTGTAAAGGTTGACGGAGTTAACAGGAAGCAATCCTACAAGTTAAAGGTGGGAGAGGAGGTAGATATAGATATGGCGAAAGTTGAAGCTCTTAGAGAAAAGATGACCTCTTCAACAGAGATTAAGCCACAGAAGGGAGATCTAGAGGTCCTATTCGAAAGCGAGAATTTTCTAGTTGTAGATAAGGCAAAGGGTGTTGTAGTCCATCCTGGGATAGGAAATGAAGAGGGAACTTTAGTTAATTATGTAAAAGGATATTTGTCAGAAAAAGACGACTTTAAAGAAGAAGTCCAAAGAGCAGGTATTGTTCATCGTTTGGATAAAGGTGTCTCTGGACTAATTGTTTTTGCAAAGAATTTAGAAATGCAAAAGCACTTACAGGAGCAATTTGAAAACCACGAGGTGAGGAAGATTTATTTAGCCAAGATTGAATACAAAGAACTAAGGAGGGGGATTAAAAAGTATTTCCCAACTGAAGAGTCAGGATATTTGGATATAGATAACGAAATAGAGAAACTAGAGAAAAGCAATTTTACTTTCGACAAGTCTTGGTTTAAGGCCGAGGGATATATCTCTAGAAGCCCAAGGAATAGGGTTAAAATGCAATTTAAGAAGTATTTCGGAAGAAGGGGGAAGAAAGCAATAAGCTATATAAAACCGGTTAGTAAGGAAAAGGTGTTAGTTGTTATTAAAACAGGTAGAATGCATCAAATAAGGGCTACTTTGGAATATTTTGGTATTGGTATAGTAGGGGATACTCTGTATGGATTTGCAAGAGCTACAAGTATGCCAGATTCAATAGAATTGAGATCCATATTCTTGAGTTTTAAGGAACTAGATGGGTCTGATTTCACAATTATAAAGACTCAATAGTAGGAAAGTCTGTTTAGTAAATATTTCTTTTAATTTTTATATGCCAAAGAGAAAAAGACGCAAAGCAAAAAGGAAGAGTACTCAGAAAAAGAGGTCCAGTAAAAAGATAGGTCCTTCTTTAATAATTATCTCCGTCATAGGGGCTATAATTGTTATTTTTTCAGTCTACTCAGCACTCTCTCTCTTTAGTATAAACACAAAAGACCCCTTAGTAGAGAATCTCTCAGCACACAGGTTTCTTTCAAACATGGATACGGATTTAGAAAAGACGATGTTTCTCTTTGAGCAAGGAGAAGGAGAGGATAGAACAATATCTAGTGTCTATGTCTTGTTAACTAATAAGGAAAAGGGCAATTCAATAGTTATCTACATGCCTGGTTTTGTATATTTCAATGGCTTGGAAGAAGATTTCGGCAGTCCAATATCAATATCTTCTCTGAGATACGCAGGGGAATTCTTGCAAGAGGGGATGGGTGTAGATTACTCTCTTTGGCAAATTAACCAAATACTAGGCTTCAGTGTACATGATTACATTTGGTTTACTGCAGAGGCAGGTCAAACTCTAAATGAGGTGTATGGGAGTCCAGACAATATAAAGGATAAATATAAAGAAGCTTATTCTGATAATGGGATGACTCTCTCGGACTCATATCTAAAGCTTCATGCTATTTCTGCACAACATTCACCAATTAAAACGTTCTTGAGAGTTAATACTCTTAAAGATATGGACCAGAAGGTTCTCTCGAACATTTCCTTTACTTCCGCTTTAAGAAGGCTCGGTGCTTTTGAGGATACAGTAGTTGAAACCAACACCTTAGTCCTAGATTTAAGTTCCCCCGAGTATTCATCCGAGGAGCTCTCAGACTTGGGAGGACAGATTAGAACTATTAACCTACCAGAATATGATAAAAACTTAAGGAGGAATTATATAGATGTGATAGACAGAGAAGTTGAAAGAGAGAGGGTAAGGGTAGAGGTTTATAATGGTAGTAGTGCCTCAGGCAAAGCAGGAATTTATGCTAGAAAGATTTTGAACAATGGTTGTGATGTAGTTAGGTTTGGGAATACTCCTGAACTGCTAGAAAGAACACAGATATATGTCTCAGACGAGAATGAATTTAACGACTCACTAAAGGTTGTAGCTGAAGTTCTCTTTGATAGGTATGAAATATTGGAAGAGAGACCGAGCTTTATGACCACAGGGGATATTGTAGTTCTTCTGGGGGCAGATATATTACAGATGGAAATGTTCTAAGGAGAGTGCTTGTTTTTCTTTCCTATTTGCTTAAATACTTCTTTTCTATTAAAATTTTCACTATGTTAATGATTTGGATTCTTCTAATATTACTGGTATTTGCACTTGCCTTTTTGGCTTTTATTCTCTTTTGGGGAGGGAAGAATGAGGATGAGAACCCTATATTTGAGGAAATGCGAAACCCTCTAATTATGCAAATCCTTGTACCTAGGGAAAACGAGAAGGCTTCCTTAGCTGCAGAACAGATGTTTGCATCAATCCATGGAATTTTAGAAAATTACAAAAGATGTCCTGATTTAGTGAGTCTTGAGATAGCATCAAATGAAGAGGATGGTATCAGGATTTATGTAATCGCTCCACAGCATTTATCTCGCTTTATAGAAGGCCAGATTTATGCTCAATACCCAAATGCAGACATCCAATATGTCGAAGATTACACTAGAGAGGAAAACCCTTCTGGGGAGATATTTGTGACTACTGGTGAGATTGAGATGGAAAAGGATTCCATATTCCCAATAAAAACATTTCGTAGTTTTGAAGTAGATCCTCTAGCTGCTATAACTGGGGCAATATCGGAACTAAATAGGGGAGAGAAGGCTTGGATCCAGATAGTAATAAGACCTGTGTCTAACTATTGGCAGGAGCGTTCGAAGGAATATATTACAGCAATTAGGGAAGGAAAGGATCTAAATGGAGGGGGATTCTTTAAATTTCTCGTAGGGCTTGTTAGTGGGATAGGGAAGACATTGTCCCAAAGCTCTTCAGATGTTAAGGAGCAGAAAGAGGTTGTGAAGTTGTTGCCAGGTCAAGAGGAGGAATTGGCTGAGATAGAGAACAAAATGCTAAAGGTTGGTTTTGAATTTAAAGTAAGGGTTGTTACAAAAGCAGAAACCCAATTAAGATCCGAACAAATTCTTCGAGATGTTGTAGCTAGTTTTAAGCAATTTACTACTGCTCACCTTAATAACTTCATACATGTCCTTCCAGAGAAGACAGGAAAGGAGATTTATGAAGACTATACTAGGAGGCATTTAACTAAAGAAAATCCAGATATTATAAATATCGAAGAACTTGCATCTTTGTTCCATCTCCCTAATATCTCAGTAGAAACTCCTAATATTGCATGGAGTAGGGCAAAGAAGATAGAACCTCCTATGAATTTGCCAAGGGCAATCGATGGAGGCGTTACTATTTTTGGAGAAACAGATTATAGAGATATTAAGTTTGAATTTGGAATTAAGAGGAAGGATAGGCAGAGACACTTCTACCTCTTAGGAAAAACTGGTACAGGTAAATCTACTCTGTTTAAGAATATGTTTATATCAGATGTCCTTGCAGGAGAGGGAGCTTGTTTTGTTGACCCTCATGGGGACACGGTAGATGAACTATTGGGATACATCCCTCCAAATAGAATAAAAGATGTTGTTTACTTTAATCCTACGGATGTAGATCATCCAGTAGGTTTCAATCTTTTAGAACTTAAGGACAAATCTCAGAGAGATCTGATTGCGGATGGAGTCGTAGAGGTCTTCAAAAAGCAGTTTGGAGACTCTTGGGGTCCAAGATTACAATATATTCTTACCAACACGGTAGCTACAGCCTTAGAGGCTCAGGGGACCACTCTCTTGGCAATTCTCAGGCTTCTACTAGATAACAATTACCGTAAATTTATACTTAAGCAAGTAGATGATCCAATCCTTTACAAATTCTGGACAGACGAATATGCACAGATGAGCCAAAATAAGAGGCTTATAACAGAAGCAGTGTCTCCTATACAGAACAAAGTTGGAAGATTTATATCTTCTGCCGTTATAAGAAATATCGTTGGCCAAGTTAAATCAACAATAGACTTAAGAGACATTATGGACAACCAGAAGATTCTTCTTGTTAATCTTGCACAGGGGAAGTTGGGAGAAGAAACAGCTTCACTTCTAGGAGGTTTGGTGATAACAAGATTACAATCTACAGCAATGGAGAGAGTAGATATCCCAATAGATGAACGTAAAGACTTCTTCCTCTACGTAGATGAGTTCCAGAACTTTGCTACAGAATCTTTTGCAAAGATTCTTTCAGAAGCAAGAAAATATAAGCTTAATCTGACAATGACCAACCAGTATATTGACCAGTTACCTTTAACTGTAAGACAAGCAATATTCGGTAACGTTGGGACAATGGGTTCTTTTGTTGTAAGTCCTGCAGATGCAGCAATTCTAGAGAAAGAATTTGCTCCTGTTGTCAGTGCCGACGATTTAGTCTCCCTTGATGCGTGGTCTATGTATGTAAAGCTCTGTGTTGATGGAATGACGTCTGTGCCATTTAGTGCGAAATCTTTACCAGTAAGATACAACCACTTTGGTCTTAAGAGTGACATTGTTGCCCATTCTAGAGAGGAGTATGGGACCCCTAGAGAAGTGATTGAGGACAAGATTAGTAAATGGAGTAACCAGGAATACAGTGATAAAGGGAACAGATCAATTATGCACAACAACAACGACAAACAGGAGAACAATGATCAGAATCACAACGACAAGCAAGATAACAAAGGCAAAGAGGAGGGGAAAAAGAAGGGGGCCAGGAAGTCTAGGGAATCCAAGAAAGAGAATTAGGAAAAATATATACCCATGTGTTAAAATACCGGTATGTCAGGACATTCGAAATGGTCTACAATTAAACACAAAAAGGCAATCTTAGATGCCAAGAAAGGGAAAGTGTTCTCTAAAGTCTCTACTCAGATAACCCATGCTGCAAAAGAAGGAGGTGGAGATCCAGATATGAACCCTTCTTTAAGAATGTATGTAGACAAAGCAAAGGAAGTAGGTTTCCCCCAAGACAAGATAGAAAAAGCAATCCAGAAAGGAACCGGAGAGGGAAGTGAGGGAGTTATTTATGACGATTCTACCTATGAAGGATTCGGACCTTCTGGAATACAAATAATGGTAGATACACTAACAGACAATAAGAATAGAACTGTTGCAGAATTAAGAAAGCTCTTCGAAGATATAGGAGGGAACATGGGAGAAGAGGGTAGTGTTGCTTGGAATTTTGACCTGAAGGGTTTAATCCTCATTAAGTGTGGTCACATGGAAGAGGCAGAGAAATTTGGTGGAGATGACAAATTTGTTAAGGATGACACTGAGGAAGTAATGTTAAAGATTATGGAGATAGAGGGAGTCCTAGATATCCAAGAGACCGATCTTAATGGTAATCCTGGTTTAGAGATATATACTGACTACAGAGATTGGGGAAAAGTTAGAGATGAGATTAATAAGCTTGGTTATGTTGTAAAAGAGGCAGGTATAATCAAAGAAGCGAAGACTTTTAAAAATCTCGACGGAAAAGAACTAGAGAAGGCCCAAGCAGCTTTGGAGACACTTGAGGACAATGATGATGTCCAGGAGGTCTGGAGCAACTTAAAAGAAATTTAAATTTTCATTATTTTTACTTATGGATATGAGAATAGAAGGAGGAGTATCTTATGCTTATGAGTTTAATCCTATGGAACTGGTTGTAGATACTCACGATATTTACAAAAGGTCTTTAGAGATTTCCAGATTGGAATCTACTGAAGAGAAAAGCAAAGAGGATTTGGCTCGTCTGGAAGGACTCAGGAGGATTAAGGGATATATAGGAGGTTATGAACTAGATTATCGTATAGAAGGTTTTGATTTTGTAAGGTTTGGTGATTGTGGAGATATCCAACTACTTACCTTTTTAAGTCCCTTGATAGATGAGCATGAGACACCATCAAGGTTGTTTGCTCCCGGAGAAGTATGTGGCATTATCAAATACCAACTAGAAGAGGGGAAGGGAGTAGGGGGTAAGTTTGAATTAAAGATACACGAGTTTGATGACAGTGGAGACGAGTTTGTAAGTGAGGATCGCTTTTATACACTTCACCCAATAGTTACTCCAATATGGGAGCCATATAAGGTAAAGAGGGTTAAGGAAGCTTTAGAAGAGAATCCAGATAGAGAGTTAATAGACCTTTCTTAGATATAACTCAATACCATGATAGAATAATCTTATGCGTATTTTAGGAATAGATCCAGGTTTAGCAACTACGGGTTGGGCTGTGGTAGATTTTGACAAGGATGGAAAACCAACCCCTGTAGATTATGGTGCGATTACAACCCCAAAGGAGATGGAAACTTCGCAGAGACTGGTAGAAATCTACGAGGATATGAAAGAGTTAGTAAATAAATTCGAACCAGAATTTGCAGGGATAGAAACACTTATATTCTGCAATAATATCACCAGTGCAATGTTTGTAGCAGAGGCCAGGGGCATAGTAAGGCTTGTTTTAGAACAAAACCACATCCCAATAAAGGAATTTACCCCATTACAAGTAAAAGATGCCGTTACCGGTTATGGTAAGGCTGGGAAGAAACAAGTCCAAGAGAGTGTTAAGATGCTATGCAATTTGGAGAGTATCCCAAAACCGGATGATGCTGCGGATGCCATAGCAGTTGCTATTGCCTCCTACTTTTAACTAGCTAAAGTATATTCCTAAATCCTGTTATAATATATCCATGATTTCGTATATAACTGGTACGGTACAAAAAACAAACATTTCCAAGGACTCCTATGTTGATATTCTAACAAACAGTGGAATTGCCTACAGGATAAGCATTCCTAGTACATACAATATCCCTTCCAAGGGAGAAATGTACTCACTATATACTCATTTTCATGTTAGGGATGACAACCAATCTCTCTACGGTTTTGAGAAGGAACAAGAGAGGGACTTTTTTGAACAATTAATCTCTGTTTCAGGAATAGGTCCTAAGATTGGAATAGCCATAATAACAATGTTTAGCAGGAAAGAATTAGAAAACAAGATATTAGAAGGAGATGCCAAGTCTCTCAGTAAAGTCCCTGGTTTAGGTATGAAAGGTGCCCAGAAGATAATCCTGGAGCTTAGAGGGAAGATAGATTTCGATCAGAAAGAAAGCTCGGAAGATTCAATCATTAGGGAACTCAAGGAAGCATTAAAAACTCTGGGCTTCTCTGGATCGCAATTAAAAGAGAGTGCCAAAGTAGGGGAGAAAATCTTAAAAAAGAACAAGGATATTAGTATAGAGGAATTAATTAAGAAAGTACTTAGTAAATGATAGAGTCCACTTCAAAACCTAAGAAAAAGAAGAAAAAGTTAACGGAGTCCCCATCAGAGGAAGCAGTCGAGTTAGAACAGAATATAAGGCCAGGCAGTTTGGGAGAGATGATAGGAAGAGATCTTGAGAAAAAGACCCTTCGTATGATGATAGATTCCGCAAAGAAGAGAAAAGAAGTTATAGACCATATTCTCTTTTATGGGCCTCCAGGGCTAGGAAAAACAACTTTTGCCATGGCAATAGCTAATGAAATAGGCGCCTCCATAAAAATAACTTCTGGTCCTGCGGTAGAAAGGCAGGGAGATTTGGCAGCAATCCTAACAGGCTTAAAGAGAAACGATGTTCTGTTTATAGATGAAATCCATAGGTTATCTAAAGTTGTAGAAGAAATACTTTATCCTGCAATGGAAGATGGGGTTTTAGACATAATAATGGGCAAAGGGACTTCTGCCAAGACTATTAGGTTAACCTTGGAACCTTTTACTCTAATAGGTGCTACCACACAAGTTGGTAAGATTAGTTCACCTATGAGAGAGAGGTTTGGACTTGTTCAGAGATTAGATTTTTTTACTCAAAATGACTTGGTATCAATACTAGAAAGAGCAAGTAAACTTTGGGATATAAAGATAGATAAGGATGCTCTAAAAATGCTAGCAGATAGCTCTAGAGGGACAGCGAGAATAGGACTCAGACTATTGAGGAGAACCCGAGATTATGCCCAGAGTAGGGGAGTAGAGAAGGTTGATACAGAAGTGGTATGGGAGACTATGAAGTTATTGGGAGTAGATAGAGAGGGTCTTGAGGAAGTAGATAGATTAATTCTTAAAACATTACTAAATAACTTTGGTGGGGGACCAATAGGGTTGTCGACACTAGCAGCATCCATTTCCGAAGACGAGGTCACTCTTGCAGATGTATATGAGCCATTCCTGATGAAGAGGGGTTTTATTAAGAGAACCTCAAGAGGAAGGGTCCTTACTGCTAAGGGATTAAAATATTTAGAATCTATGGGAAATGAGTAGAGGAATAACAACTACAGATGAGGAGAAGAGAGGAAAACTTCTTACATTGGCTGCTCTGATTGCTCTGGCAATATTCATATCAAAGATTACACAAGCACAGACGCAGGTTGTAGCCTGGAGAGTCTATATGAATGCTGGAATCTACTTTGCTGTATCCTTTTTAGGTTTACTTTGGGCGTTCAATTTTAAGGTTAAGAAAAAATCTGTTCTCTTTCTTCTGCAATCTTCATTATATGTTTTTTCTCAGGCAATATTTATTGAATTTTTCTTCTTCCAGAAGTTTAGCCGTATTTATGAAGCTCTAATACTTCTTCTCCTGATGTTTTTAGTCTTTATAGGCAATTACATATCCTTCTTAATGGCAAATGTCTTAAATGTAGACCTATTCAAGAAGATCCCTCTAGCTCAGGTTGGTAGAACCTCTTCCTATCTGGTCTCTCTTCTAATGATGTACTTCTTGACTTTTAGTCTTTTAGTAACAGGAATTGAAATATATATTTTGCTCCCACTTATTTTTCTTGCATATGCCCTAATAGTCTACCTTCACTATCTAAACATTGGCATAGGGGAGGGGGAGTTGCACAAAAAGAGCCTTCTTACACTGTTAATTACATTTATTCTCTTCCTGGGGATATTCCTTACAGGAGACTCTCATGAGCTTATTTCGGCGATTCCGGTAGTAGGGTACTATTTCTCAGTAGGGGTAGTTAGCCAGGAGAGTATCGCCTATGATAAAGGTAAAGGAATTTATTTCTACATAATAATTCTTGTAATTCTCTTCTTATTAGCAGTTTTTTTGAATATCTAGTTTTCCAAAAAAAGGACAGTGTTTCATAGAGAGTAGGGGGTAGGGGCCGAATGTCCCATAGTGTGCAATATCCTATAGTTTATCACTGTGGATAATTAAGTGCTAATACTCCATTGGATAATAATAGTGGGTTATTAGAATAATTTCTTTATGTGTATTAATTATTCTAATTAGTCTGGAAATATCCCTATGTATATCTGTATACAGAAGGGGGTTCTCCCCTTTACGCAAATGTGTTATGATTTAAATATACTAACCGAGTATAATCGTCCTTATATGCGGTCTCCCCAAGGGAGAGGTAGAAGAACAGGTTATACAGCTAAAATGTCTAACTAATTAAATATGGATATTAAGGTCTCTCAATTTGATTTATTATTTTTAATAAAACCTCCCTACTTGAATTTTTACAGATATGTTAATTTTCTAAAAAAGCCCCCTACTCCTTGGTTGGTCAAATTTTTAATTTAATATACAATACAGTATGAAAGACTTTCCTAAATTAGAAGATCAAGATGACTTCTTGCTCTCTTTACAGAACAATAACTACAGTCCTAAGACCATTCACAATTACGCACGTGATCTATGTATCTTTGCTACCTTCTTGCACTTTAGAGGTGTGAAGTTTGAGGATGTTAAGAAAAAGGATATAGATACATTCAAAGGATACCTAGTTGCGGGTCAACATTTGAAAGATTTAGACAAATTTAGGGAGGAATATGCAGAAAACGTTGTTAAATCAGGGGTTAAGGAGGGCAAGGCTCTTAGCGCCGATTTAAGGCCCCAAGAATCTAAGGGAGGTATGGTTGGACCTTCTGGGGAACAAAAAAATGTGGTGAAACCCACAGGAAAGTTTGAGAGCGATTTTTTGACTGATGTTTACTCCAAGGTCTATGGAAGTCTTGGGAAATTATCTGGGGGGTCAATTTCATCTAGTAAAAAAAGTGAGGGTCTGAGTCCAAGAAGTATAAACAGAATGCTTTCATCTTTAAGATCGTTTTTAAAGTTTAGAATCTCTTATGATTTAGAAATTCCATTACCTCCGGATGCTGTGAGTTTAATGAAGGCTGAAAAGAAAATTAAGAAGGTAGCTAGTCTTGAGCAACTTAAGAAATTGATTGAAGCACCAATGGTTTTTGAAAAGAACCAAGAGGTTGCTATAAGGAACAGATGTATGTTAGAAGTGTTGTTTGCAACGGGTATGAGGATATCTGAACTTGTTGGTTTGGATTTAGATCAACTGAATGTTGAGGGCAAAATATATATCCTTGGAAAAGGTAAAAAAGAAAGGTCTGCGTATATGACTGCAAGGAGTTTGGATTGGTTAAATAAGTATCTTATTGTGAGATTGAAGCATGCATTTACAGATCGAGATGAAGGTGAGCAACCAGCGGAGATGGAGAAGTTTTTTATAGAGAATTCGGAAGAAAAGGTCCGTGAAACATCTGCCTCTGAAGAGCTAAATTTGGAGATTTTTGACAAGGGGAATAGGAGGTATATAAAGTTGATAGAAGATTATAGAAAGAGTGGAATGTTAAATAAGTTTGACTCCCCTGCTCTATTCATACCATTCTCTGGTAGAAATGCCGGTAAGCCAGATTCTAGAATATCTACAAATTATTTTCAGGAAAGAATAGTCGTTTACAGAAAGAAGCTAGGTATACAAATACCTACTTCTGCGCATAGTCTAAGGCATGGTTTTGCAACTTACTTGGCTGAGGAAGGTGCAAGTCCTGTGGCTTTACAGGTTCTTCTGGGTCATGAGAGTCTGAATACAACCACTAGGTATGTTCATGCAAGTGAAAAGTTTGCAGAAGAGACTGTAAGGAAGAACCACCCACTAAAATAAAAACCCTCCTTATTAAAAGGAGGGTCTATTATCCTGTTAATCCCTATACTCTATGCAGCAGCGGATGCTACCTCAGGTTGTTGAGGTTGAGTCTGTTGCTGTAGATTGTCCTGTTTACCTGCCTCTGCAAGATTGATATATGGGATTCCACTTTCTCCTCGTGCTTCAGCTTCGTCGTATAATTGTCCAGCTGTCTTCTCAACTTTGTCGATTTGATTCTCTGGTGCAATGTTAACTCCCTCACTTTGGAATGTTTGTCTTAACTTCTGTCCTGCTTCGGCTACTGTTCTCTGTAGACCAGATGGTTCGACCTCTGCTCTCTCCATCCTAGCCTCTGAGTCTTGGACTCTCTGTCTGGTTGCTGCTACTTCACTGGCAACCTCTGGGCTTACTCCTCCAGCTTCCTGGATTTTCTCTTTGGCATAGTCATTCATAGAAGGCCTGTATTGGGTATATTCTTCAAAAGAGATCTCTCCTTCAGGTGCGCTGCTTTGGTTCTCAGGTGCCATATTAACACCTCCTTCGAATGGAGCTGCATTCTCAAGAGTTGCCATCCTCCTTACGATTTCTTCTGGAGGAAGATTTTGAGACTCAAGGTTAGTCTTGTATCTTTCGACATATTCATCCCAGCCAGTTCCATCGGGTCTCTGTTCCAAGTAACCCTCTTCTGTTGCTTTCTCATTTACTGCCTCATTCTCCTCTGCAATGTTGACACCTTTCTTCCTAAAGAATCCAGAGAATGCTTGTCCTACTTTTCCTATGAATGCCTCAACCTTTGAGAGTCGTTCTTCATTTTTCTTGTCTTTCTCTCTGTCCTCTTCTATCATTGCACGAAGTTTACGATTCTCTGTGAAGAGGTATTTAATAGCAGAGTCATGATTTTCAACTTGGGGTGCTTGTGTAAGGTCTGTTTGTTGTTGGGTTCCTGTGTCAGGGGTAGAGCCCATGTTTAACTCGGTATCCATAGATATAGGCAGATTTAAAATTTATTGCTTATTTAATTAAACAAGACCTAGTATGAAATGTCAAGAAATACGGGGCTTACTTCGCAAGTTCATCCATTACTTTATGATAATCTTCGGTTTGTTGAGCTTTCTCAATTAGTTTGAGTGCGTCCGGATCTCCAGCCTGTGCTCTCTCTGCAAGTTGCTTTGCTTCCTCCACAGCGGTTTTGAACTGTTCCAATAAGTCACTGTAGATATTTCTGATCTCTTCTTCTGCGTTTTCTCCAAATATTGTTGTTGCTATCTCGGCAATTATGGTTTCGAACTGTTCTGGTGATTTGGCCTCCCTTATACGATTCTCCATAACAGTTAATTCCTCATCGGTAGTCTTGTCTGCATATTCGTGGAATACTATCTCGAGAACCTCTTCAGAGAGAGCCTCAAATAACTCCTCTGATTCTTTTTGAGGTAAACCAAATTCATTTATCTTCTGTTTTATTTCATCCATTGTCTTTAGAGGTTAATTTATTTATGGCTAAGGAGTTAGGCTCTTCAAGGCCTCTGCGGTTGCAGATGCTACTTCTTGTAGATTACTTCCCGGTGTATAGGCGGCGTTTCTTAGTCCCAGATTAAAGATATCACCTGCTTGCTGACCATAGAGCATATCTTTAGTTACTCCGAGGTCTGATAACTGGCTCAGGAATTTCCCTTGTAAATCAGGAACTGCTCCCTCTACTACTCCTCCTTGGGGAACGTATAGATCGGGACCTCTCCATCCCCACTTAGATGTATCCCAACCGAGTTCTCCAGTTCTTAACCACTCGCCAGAACTCAACTCAGAACCAGTGGGAGATACAGGCTGACTCGGAGGTAGTTCAATTGATCCCTGAGGAGGCCCAGCTTCTCCCGCTGGGGGTGCTTGCATGTTGTTTCCTCCGGGGGTATTTTCTGTTCCAGGTGGAGGAGTTTGTCCCCCTGGAGGTGCAGCTGACGCTTTGAACATATTTACAACATTCTGAACTGCCTGTCCAACTCCAAATCCTGAGGCTCCACCTATTAGAGCGGAGGATGTCTCCCCAAGTCTATTTGCCCACCATTCATTTCTTTTTACTTTTTTATCTATCTTAGTAAGTTCAACAACAGACTTGTTTCTTCTGTCTGCATACCTCAAACTTTTAGATTTTGCTCTTAGCTTTTCAGAGAGCTTAATTCCCTGTCTTCCAATAAGAGGTCCACCAAGGCCGACTGCGATCAAAGCTGCAGCACTGACTGGAGGAGCTATGAATCCAGCTACACCCCCAATTACAAAGGCTCCAACCTTTATCGCTGTATGTTTATGCTTTCTTTTCCTTGCACTCTCCTGTTCTGCTGTCTGAAGTTGAGTGTCTATTGCTAACTTGGCATCTCTCAGGTCAAAGTATTGGATCTTCTCCTGATCTGTGAGAGGTCTATCCTGTCTAATTGCATCCAGCGCCTCTAACTGTCTTCCTAATATCGCAGATTTTTGCTCCGGAGTATTCTCTCCTGCTAATGTGGCTATCCTATCTGCTTGAGCACTTAATTGTTGTCTTAATTGCTCAACCTCAGCGGAGGCTGCTCCTGGAGTTGGTGTCTCTGGTGTGCCTGGTGTTTCCGGTGTACCTAGTGTTCCTGGTGTTCCTGGTGTTTCTGGTGTCCCTGGTGTCCCTGGTTCATTCCCTCCCTCCAGCCTATCAAGCAAATCTCTGTTTAAAGCACGATACATTTCCGCATCTAGCCTCTGTTGTTCCAGAATAGTATCAACTCTCTGGTTCGTTAATTCCTGTAACTCTTGTGTCAACCTAATCTGCTCAAGTAGTTGCTCCTGTGTTAGTTGCCCAGACTCTTGATTTTGCAAAAACTCTGCTAACTTACTATTAATTTCCTGTATTTGGGCTTCTATCTCTGAAAGTTGCTCTCTATTTTGTGAAATTTCTATATTTATATTTGCAAATATCTGTTGGATGTTAGTTCTCTCAGCTGGTTCTGTATCCATTGGTTGTTCGGGACCTGGAATATCAACTGGTCCCTCAGGGAGATCCCGTGCTAAGAAACCAAGATACCTCTGAGCGGTTTCCTCATCCATCAATTCTGTAAGTGACTCTTCAAAAGATTTTCCTTGTAAGTCCTTTTGTATCTCGGTACTATCTCTTAAGAATTCTCGTCCTTTCTTAGACAAACCAGCAGGGGCTTTTTCATTCCATTTACTTAATTCCTCTAGTCTTACATCCTTTCTTAATACTGTGCCGTTTTCGTCCTCTTTCCATACACGTACTCTTTCAATACCCTTGCTATCTGTAAATATGCCAGTTGCAAACCAGTCGTTCTCCATTTCCCCGGAAGTTCTTTCTACCCTCAGGTTGTATCTAGGTTTACCTGCCCTCAAGGTCTCTTCTACAGAGGGGATTCTGTTTGCTTCAGCATTCCTATCTAGAGCCTCTTGGTGAAGATCTCTTGCCGCTGGTTCTTCGTTTTCTCCTTCCCCTGCTTTAGTTTGATTACTACTCTCAGAAGTATCGGTATTCCATGTAATTAAATCTTCGAGCTTTACATTTCTCAAGGCTGCTATTCCATGTTCATCTTGCTTCGAAACTCCAACCCTTTCAACTCCATCAGCACCTTTGAATACCTCTGTTACTGTAAACCAACCGTCGTCCACCTCACCATTGCTCCCAATGACTCTCAGTTTGTCAATGGTCTCCCCTGAACGTACTCTCCCTTCAATAGATTGTTCATTATTTTCTTCTGTCTCTAGTTGAACTTGGTTGTTATCTTGGATAGGTTTAGTGTTCCAAGTAATTAAATCTGACAGAGGTACCTTCTCCCAGATTCTCTGTTGAGGATTCATTCCAGTCCTCTCTAGTTTTGTTACATTTACAATCTCTTCTCCGGTTTCGTTTTTCTCTAAAGAGTGTGCGACCCAATCGTCATCCATTTCCCCTGAGGACTTTCTAATTTTTAAATCTACTGGGATTTGGCCTGTTCTAATATCTTCCTCTAGTTTCTTTCCTTTTAACTCTGCCTCCATCTCCTTTCTAGCTTCCTCAATATGATTCTCTCGGAAATACACCTGAGCATCTTTGTTGTCTGGACTTGTAAAATGTCCATCCTTGTCCTTAACATATGCCCTGTCCTTAGGATCTCTCCCTTTCATAGCATCTTTGACATACTCCATTCGGACAGCATCTCTCTGTGTAAAATCTTCATTCATCTCTTGCCTCGCGGCTTCTATGTGATGATCTCTTACGTGTAGAGTGGCATTCTCATTATCTGGACTTGTAAACTGTCCTTTCTCATCTTTGAGATATGCTCTTTCCTGAGGGGTTTGACCTTTCATTACCTCCTGAACATACTGAGTTCTTGTTTCTTCAACAGAAGATTCAGGAACTTGTTCGTCACTACTGGAATTCATTTCTGGGTTTCCCATAATACCTTTATCCCAATTTATATTTTGCCCAGAATAAGTGGGCAGCTTTATATGTACAATTTACTTTCAAATAGCACTTATGTCAAGAAATCGAGGCTAGAATTTTCTCTTAATTTTCTTGCCCTCATAGTATTCTTCAACAATGAAGTCAGTATTGTTGAAATATAATATTTCCCAGAATATTTCAAAACCATGTTTAAACCATCTAATTTTCTTTCCTGCTGAAAGACCTCTTGGTTTGTAATATATATCCAAGTCCCTGGAATTTAATTTTTCACCTCCTATTTTTCTGTAACGAGACAACTTTGCGGTCATTTCTGGCTCCATCCCAAAGTTTGTAGTAGTTTCCAATGACTTAAATATTGCTCTCATTATGTCCCCTCTAACCATCTTGTAGCAAGTTGAAACATCTTGAGAGGTAAATCCTTTAGGTCGAGAGAAAGAATTTGAAACGAAGGTGATAAATCTATTCCCGAGATTGTGTACCATATTAAGGAAAGTATTCCCTTTGTTAAATCTGTTCCCATATATGATGTCCAAGTGAGGGTCTGCAAGGAAAGTTTTTACAAATCTTACTAAATCTCGAGGGTCGTATTCCAGGTCTGCATCTTGAACCACAACCAAGTCTCCTGTTGATGCAAGGACTCCCTTTTTAACCGCGCCAGATTTCCCCTTGTTTTTCTTGTTTTCAAGGACCACAAATTCTGTGTCTTCAGGAGGATTTTTTGTAGCTTTGTTTATGAAGATCATCGATTTATCTGTTGACGCATCATTAACAATAATAATCTCCTTCTTAATCTTTTTAGGGAACTTTAGTTTTTGAACTTTTCCTATGATCTGAGAAATAGTTCTCTCTTCATTGTATACAGGGATTATTATGGAGATCTTTTCTAATTTCTCATTCCTTCTGTGGTCTGGAAGAAGTTTTTTGTAATATTTCTCAACCATTTTGTCCTTGGAAAAAACCTCTTGGGATTTGGTTGATATGTTTCCTAAGTAATCAGTATCGTCAGATTTCTTAATAGCGGCTCCAATTTTTTTTGAGAGAGCTTTTATGTTATTTCTTTTGAAAACAAATTCCTCTGTATCTATTTCTCTCGCTATCTCTTTATTGCTAGGAGCATCTGAGAGAACAGGAATATTTCCCATAGCTATGGCTTCAAGATTGGCTATAGCTAATCCCTCACTGAAAGAAGAGTTAATGTAGATCTTAGATTTCTCCAAGAGAGAGAGAAAGTCTTCGTGCTTGAGGAACTGTTCAACCACACGGATATTCTTGGGGAGGTCTAGGTGTTCATAATCTAGTGCACTTCCGGATCCGATTAGCATAAAGAGCCAATTAGGATATTTATTTGCAATTTCAATGTATGATTTAAGAACAACTTGTGGATTTTTAACCTTAATCCATTTGCTTGCCCAGACAACTATGTTTTCCTTCTCCTTTACTTTAAGAGAGGAGGTATCTAGGTCAAAGGAGTTATATATTACAGTAATTCTCTCTTTCTCTATGTTGAAGTTCCTATTAACCCATCTTTTTCCTGTTTTGGACACAGCTACGATTTCTTGTGCTCCAGATAAAACATAACCGAATATATGTCGATCTAGCCAATTTATTACTTTAGTCGCAAACTTGGACTTCATATATACTCTCCCAGCATTGTGTTCTATGACGGTATAGGGATGAGAGAGGAGATTGCAGACGAAGTGTGCAATTAAACTGTTAGTGAAGTGTCTACTGTGTATTATTATTCTGGCATCTGGGTTGTCCTGAATAATCTTCATGGTTTTGAAGAAGAATGGGAGTCCGAATATGGGATATGTGTTTTCAAAGAGGCTTATTGGATTAAAGCTAATTTTTGTAAAACCATCTTCTTCTTTGGTGTAAGTTTCATCAGAGCTAAACATTGCTAGGCATCTTATGTTCTTTTCAGATAGTTCTTTTAGAAGGGTAAATACCATTGTCTCTAACCCCCCTACTCTAGGAGGGAAATAAGGAGATATTGATATTAAATCGTATTTGTTTTTATTCCCTTTTTCTTCTCTCATTTAAACAGTATAAAGTTGTCCGAGATATATATTAAATCTTTGTTAAGTCTTTTCTGGTCTTCTACTAAATCCTCCCCTACTTCATTAATGGAGAAGGAATTGTTTATAGGTAAGGAATAGATGTTATATATCCATGCACGATCATCTAACTCTATGGAGCGATGGATCCTTGATGTGTAAAGAATGTTTAGATCCTCCCCTCCAGGAATTCCTTCGGAGGTTAACAATTTCTCGTAAGTCTCTGGATTTGGATCCTCAAGATATTCTAGGAAGTTCTGTCTTGTCTTTTGGGGCATATATTGTGCATTAACAGTATCTATGTTGCCTAATGCTGCAACTATGAGTTGTGTGTATGGGTCCGAAATGATAAATGTGTCTGGAAGTTTGTTCTCTCCTAGGTATTCGATAAGTGCTTTGTCTTCTTGAACAATTGCTGACGCAGTACCATCTTTCTGAGTATAGAACTTAAGATATTTGTTGTATTGTACAAAATAATTTAAACCCCAGATGGAAATTAGTAGGCCGAAAAGAACAAGCTTCATTACTGGTTTGAAACCTAATTGCCAGAGATATTTTATGATTAATACTATTGCAAAAAAGGCCAGGCCAATTCCAAATTTGTGGGCATATGTTGGTGCCAGGAAGTAGAAAATGATTCCAAATGTTATAAATCCTAATAAAGATATGTCTTCCTTGTTCTTCTTCTTCTGTATTAAAACAGAGATGTAAGCTAGCAGGACAAGTAACCAACCCGCTCCTAAGTTTTGGATGTAAGCAGAAATATTGCTTGGGTAATATGGGTTTGTTGCACTCCCAACTACCTTTAGAGCATCACTCTGAAGTAACTTCTCTACACTGAACCCTGCTATGTTTGCCAGGCAGAAGAAAAGTATTGAGAGGGCAAGTAGGAGTAAAAGTATGTTCTTCTCTTTATTATTATTTAGATTCTTCACTATTAAGAACCTAAACCAGAGGTAACCAGCGAATAATGGTCCAACTATGAAATGGGCTGGTAGTAGTAATAATGTGGCTAATATTAATTGAGGGAGTTTTAACTCTTTTTCCCTGAGTATGAGTATTAAGAAATACAAAGTAAGAGTCTGTGGTAAGAAGAAGACAAAGTCATAGCCTCCCATTACGAATGTTAATAATGCTAACAAAACGCCCAATTGAGCCCATATCGTGCTTTTAGTCACCTCTTTTAGCTTGAGATATATTGGAATACTCACCACCAGAGGGAACACGATATCTAATACATAGAAGGATTTAATGGGATCTGTTCCTAGAAAGGTTGAAAGATTCCCAAGAATTGTGTGATAAAAAGTTGTATATCCATGTTGTAGGAACAAGTTCGAACATTGTCCAGGGACCAAACAAAGCATCCCATTATTAAACATTTTGTTCGGAACTGTTATATGTTGGAGATAATCTAAAGCGATTACAGAATCTCTCTGCCTAATTAAGACAAAGGTAAAGATGACATATATTATTGCAGGTAGCATTCCGGAAAGAATCTCTCCGAGAGTGAATTCAGATTCATTCCCTGATTTATTGTCTCCTATGACAAACAATAGGAAGAGAACGTTCCAGAGAATAAGGTTGAATATGACCCCAAATGGTAGGATCTCACTTAAAGAGAGGCCTGTTAAATTCGCAACTACAACTTGTAGAAGGAATTGAATTGGGAAATATAGGAACGATAGTGCAGAGACAAAGCCAAAGAGTCGAGATTTAAATATAACTCGTGCTAGAAGATTAGGAAGTGTGAGTGTAGTAAAAATTAAATAACCAATAAAGATGTAATTATTTGCAAAGGATTGTAAGCCATCTGTAAATAAGGAGAACATAAAGTAGCCCAACATACCAATATTGATTGTTAGAGATATTGCATCAAACATCTTTAATCTTTACAGCTTATTGTTAATTTAAGATTGTATTCTACGCTTGGACTATATTCTCTTTTAAGCAGGAGTGTCTGTCTGTTTTCTGTGGCATCATAATCTAGATTAGGATCGTAGATTTCTACTTTACACCCCTTGTCTTCAAAATAAACTCCACCCAGTTCCTGAGTCTCCCTGAATTCGGTCTTGTTTGTATAATCTAGCTGTATTACGTATTTTAACCCTTCCTTAAACTGGTAAGCAGTTGTAGAAGTTATGTTAATATCTATGTTTTTACTATCTATAGGTGTGATGATTACTTCTCTTTTGTTCTCTTTGTTTTCGATATATTCATAGAAGAAGTCTGTTCTCATAATGGAGTTTTCAAGGGTACTATTTTTCTGGATATTGGTTACCACATTAAATGGTTTCTCTGTTATCTCTTTGTAGTCTGTAACATGGTCGTTTCTGGAGATAATTTCTATATATTCAGCGTTAGGAAGTTGAATAATCATGGATTGTCTCTCATTTATGATTTCGAAGTTTTTATATTGGGCGTATTGGTGGTATCTATTAATTGACAGATATATGCCAGCTAAGACGACAATTATAGTTAGTAATTTCAGATAAAAGGTTTTCATATATATACAATATATATGTATTTGGGATAAAAAAAAAGATAACGGTTAGATTATCTCTTTTTCTCAACTCTTTCTTTTAAGAGAAGGATTCTCTCTTGGAGGGGTTTTTGGTCTTTCAGAAATGTAGCTGTGTTGTAAAGGATAACTAATGGTGTAGGTATATGTGTTGTCCATACAGGGATGGGTGTAGATTCTTGGATGTTTCCATTTCTGAATTCTCTTAGAAGGGCTAATAGTCTGTGATTCCCATCTATAATACTTCCAGTTGTGTATGGGAGTATGTGATGTTTGTTTTCTACAACGAATATTGGGTAGTCACTACCCTCTTTTTGGTTATATATGACTAGTCTTGCTAGATCTTGGTTGATGCTGTTTATATGTCTTTCTATCTCTTCATTGTTGGGAAGATAATTAATTATTGTATCCCAATGTTTTGCTATCTCATTAGCTTTTGTAGTCTCTGTCTGTTTCCATATGTGGTATGCCCATTCCCAAGGTTGTCCTGTGTATAGTTGAAGGTCATCCCTTTTCATTAATTCTCCTATGGGAATCTCTTTCTTCTCCCAGTTATTAGACAATTCTGCGGCTAAGGGGAATCTAAAGTCATTATATCCTCTAGCTACTTTTTCATCTTGCATTCTGTAGTAATCTTCTCTTGGTTCCATTGGTATATTAATTAGGTAAAAAAAAAGATAACTCTTAGGTTATCTTGTGTAAATTTCAAAAAAACTGACCTCCCCCGTAGAATAATTAAAACAATGACCGCATATGCGAGTCGAATGTCTCTTCTACGAGGGAGGGGTTTGCTGGATTGGAGGTTAATTTTTAGGGGCTTCTTCTTGCCAATATGAAAAATAGGGGGACTGGGCATCAACGCAAGCGTTGTCTCCATTTAGTAGCCAGACTACTTCGTCACTTTCAACTGTAGTGTATGTTTCTCCGACGTAAATCGGAATACCCCAGTCGAGGTCACGGTTTTGCTTGACTACTGCAGGGCCGGTAACTTTTGTTCCCGAAGGAACTGTTAGGCCTTCTGCGGTCCATCCTTCTGCAAATTGGCAGAGTACTTCGTCTCCCAGAACAATCCGGTCATCAGCATCAGGCTGTTGAACGCGGTCTGTCCAGACGGGAACGTCTTTCTCGTACTCGACGACCTGAACTTCCGGCTTTGTATTTCGCAGTACGATGATAGCACCGACCACGATCGCCGCTAAGAGCAGCACGAAGACTAAGAAAATAAATAGTCTTCCAATAAGGTTACGATTAGAGCTTGAAATTTTTGCCATTTAAACACCTCCAAGTGTTATCTTTTTTTGATTGAACTTTCGCCCAATCCAGCAATCCAAAAATCAATAAATATTGATTTCTAAACAACTGGATTGGTGTCCATCAAAAACTCCAGCATTTTTAAAGAACTTGTCCTTTTATAAAAATAAAAGAGACATTAAAAAGATATATAACAATCTCTCTGAATGCGTCTTTTATTAAAGGGGTGGGAAATTTGTATTTTAAAGAGCAGATTCTTCTATTACAATCCTTGTACATTATACCATTTTTATAGCTTGTAAATCAATACTATGGGTTTGCGAGGGGAAGTAAAACCTCCCCTCTTACCCAATCTACAAGTTAAGCTATTTTATTGCTTAAGAACTTAGAAACTCCTATAAATCCTAATCCAGAAACATAGGCGGATACAGCCACTATATTAAACAATACAGCGTCTGCTAACCCTGTATCCTCAGGTATATGAGGACCATAAGGGGAATATCCGTCAGCTAATACTGGGGATCTAAATAGTGTCAATATTCCAAAAGCAAGAATAGCTAACAAGAAGACTTTATTTATCTTCTTCATGGTAGGTTGTAAAGAACAATTTAACTACGAGTACATTATACCCTATAGTTATATTTTATGCAATGTCTGTCTTCTAGGTGGAAGTGTCTGTCTTTTGTTCTAGTTCACCCTACTTAGGTATCTAAATACCCTAATTGGGGAGTTATACATCCTACAAGTGTAAAGAATTAGGTCTGCTTCGTAGTCTGTAATCTGTGTGTTGTCCTCTGCCTTGTATACTTCAAATTCATAACTTCTCTGGTCCCAGATTATTTGAACCCTATCCCCTACTCTGAGTTTGGGAAGATTGTAAAAGGAACTCTTTTGTCTAAAGTCAGAACTCCAATATACATAACCGAATCTATGTGCTGCGATTATTATGGGAAGATCATTAATCTCTGGAGTCCCAAAGTCTGGAACTATCCAAAGACCTTCTTCTAAGCCTTCGTCGGCATTTGGTTCTTGAGATATTTCTGAATCTACTCCTATGGAGGCAATCCTTAGGACATTCTCTTTAGGTAGGGATGTGTCTAGTGGAGGAAGTGTTGTCTCTGGTTCCTTAGTCTCCTCTTCTGGTTCATACTCCTCTATCTCTGTTAATTGCTCTTGTATCGTTGCAGCCTCTGTTTCTGTAGCTGTATTAGAAACGGAATACCATATCTGGGGGTAGAAAGTTATTGCAATAATAGAGAAGGCGAAAAATATGAGGACTATCCCAAATACTAAATATATTTTAGATAGTGCTTTTAGGAACTTCTTATTCATTTAATTAGTTCTTACTTCTTAAATATAGCTCTAATATCATACCACTATTAACCATGTCTTGGGCGTTAGCTTTCCCTATATATCTGTAGTGCCAGCTTTCATACATATAACCAGTTACACTCTCATACCCTGCAGGATACCCAATTACAAAACCATATTTCCAGGCATTATTTATTAGCCATTTACTAGCTTGTGTGCTTGCGAAGGTTCCCCCTAATCCATCATTTATCTCTGCACTACTAAAGTCGAGTGTTGTTCCAAGTTGGTGTTGGCTGTGCCCAGGCCTCGCAGATATCTGGTCTGTTACTCCAACATTCCCACCGTTTACACTTAACCAGTAGTTGTATGTACTTTGTTGTGTGGCGTGTGAGCGGTATGCAGACCTAATGCTTAGGTCTATCCCATCCTGGGTCGCGGCATTGACCATCTCTTGCAAGTCAGATATTAGAATATTACGAATTAAGAAATTAGTATTATTCACACATCTGAGGTTTGTTACATTGCTACAAATACTGACTAAATCCGTAGGAGCATATGTACTAGGTAGTTGGTATTCTTTGTTTACAAGCACTAAGAGGTCATTTCCACTACGAGTAACCCCCTTTATGTCTGAGGGGTAATCCCACCAAGAAGATGTAGTAGATGTGGCCACAGGGCTTCTAGTAACGGTCTTTACAGGGGATATCTCCTCCTCTGGTGTCTGTTGCACAATGTCTTCTGTGACTATTGCTGTTTGTTCTATCTCTTCCCTACTCTCTTGTGTGTATACGACGGTATATGTGTTTGCAGAGAGTATAAATGCAATTATTGCGCTTATTATTTTACTCATACCTATATATTACAACATATAAGGTTGTTTCAATAGTAATATCCTTACAAGCTTTCTTTATGGTTATCTAGGTCAGGAAGTATATTTCCCTTTGTATTAGAATAAATTAATAAATTTAGAGGGCTGTAAAAATGAGTTTAACAAAGAAAAAAATGGAGATTATTAATGAAATAATGACTTTGTATGTAAAGTATGTGAATGCTAATTTAGCGAATGATTTAAAGGAGGTGAATAAAGAGATGGCAAAGGGGAATCGAGATATGGGGCTTACGTATGATGAATTAGCTAAAAATATTAAAGAGATTTCTGGGGAGGAATATTTTAGAGAAATAAGGATAGAGAGGATAGAATAAAAGCCTTAGCGTGTGATGATTGTTGTAGTGATATTTCACTAAGGCTCTTTTAGTTTCTAGATCTCTTCTTCCTCGTCTTTTTCGAAAACGAACAATTTGTGGATCTGGGAATGGAAGGCAACAATGAGGACCAATACTGATAGGAGGGCGAGCCCGCCTAAGAAAGTAAGGAAATCTCCTGTTTTCTCCCATTGTATCCGAGGTAGAATTTCCAAAAAGAAAAGATTAGAGCTTTCGATTAACTCGACAATCACGATTGTTACGAGTGCAAAGGATGTATCTTTGTTCTTCGGAGTGGCAGAGGTGTATAGCATTATTAGAATGCCAGAATAGATGACACTCCGATTTAGAGTTCCAATCCATATCGGTTCTGGACCTGGGATGTCAACACCAAAGCGACCCTCTGCTATTAGCTCGAAGCCCAAAGTTATGAGGTTTACGATTGCTATTAGGAGTATCAACTCCAGTAATGTCCCTACAAAATTCGATAGCTTTTGACCCTTTTCCATTTTAGACTCCTTATTATTACTAGTGAGAGTTTAACCTCTTGCGAGATACCACCAACGGTGGATCTAAATTACTAAGACTTTTAATAATCTAAATTCACCGTTGATGTTAAACCCTAAAAAGAGCTTTTCATCACACGCTATTTTATCTAAGCAAATAAAAGATTAAATCTGTGAATATATGCTTAGAAACTTTAAAAGAACGGTTTTTATAAACCGCCATATTATACTATGGGTCACAAAGAATAGTCAATTTGAAATTTGCTGTCAGGCCCTATCTAATAGGATTCTTTAGAGTACTGCAACAGTAGCAACCTTATCTCCCCCGTTTATATTCATAACCTTAACTCCAGAAGTTTGTCTTCCTTGAACAGGAACTGCCTTAAGATCTGCTCTTATAACCTTTGATTTCTCAGATATTACAACAATCTCTTCTTCCTTTTCTGTAAGCAACCTTGCAGAAGAAACATCTCCCGTTTTCTTTGTTACCCTAAAGGTAAAGATTCCTGTTCCACCCCTATTCTGCGTAGTGTATTCCTCAAGAAGTGACATCTTCCCATAACCAAACTCTGATAATGTTAGAAGTCTCTGTTTTTCGCTCTCTACTATCCCCATGCCTATTACACAGTCATCATCTCTCTTGAAACTGATACCCTTTACACCTTTCGTGTTTCTACCCATTGGTCTAACATCTGTCTCCTTGAACCTTATTGATTTCCCATGCTTGGTTATTACTATTACTTCGTCTTCTCCCGTTGTTGGTCTAACCCAGCTTAGGTTATCTCCTTCTTCTAGATTGATAGCTGTAAGTCCATTGCTTCTTATCTTTGCAAATTCCTTTAGCTCTGTTTTCTTTACAGTCCCGTTTTCAGTTGCCATTAGGAAGTACTTGTAAACCTTCTCCTTGTTTTCCTCCTTAGAGATAGCACCTTTAGGATCTCTCGTCAAAACTGAAGTTACGATTTCATCTGGGCCCAGTTGTATCAAGTTAACCAAAGGTAATCCCTTTGCTGTTCTTCCTAATTCAGGAATTTCGAAAATTCTTAAATTGAATACTTTTCCTTCATTTGTGAAGAGTAATAATTCGTCATGGGTATTACAGAGAAATGCGTGTTCTATGAAGTCACCTTCTTTTGTTTCTCCTCCAGAGACTCCCTTTCCTCCCCTATTCTGAGCTCTGTATGTATTAGGTGGCAATCTTTTTATATATCCTGAGTGTGTTATTGTGACAAGAGTATCCTCAGAAGCTATCATGTCCTCCTCTGAGATCTCGTCAATTTTACCCTTTACAACTTTTGTTCTTCTCTCATCTCCATACTTTTCTTTAATCCCTTCTAAGTCGCTGTTTACAATCTCTAAGATTCTGTCTTGATTCTCGAGAATTTCGTTGTATTCCTTAATCTTCTCTTTAATCTCTTTATGTTCGTTCTGTAATTTCATTCTTTCTAAAGCTGCCAATCTTCTTAACTGCATGTCCAAGATTGCTTGTGCCTGAACCTCAGTGAAGTCAAATTTATCCATAAGGTTAGTTTTAGCTGTGTCTTGGGATTTGGATTTCCTAATCGTTGCAATCACCTCATCTAGCATATCCAAGGCTTTAAGTAATCCTTCTAAGATATGCCCTCGGTATCTTGCTTCTGCAAGATCAAATTCATATCTCCTTATTGTTACTACTAGCCTGAAGGATAGGAATAGTTCTAAGAATCTCCTTAAAGGTAGTGTTTTTGGCTCTTGTTCTACAAGTGCAATCATGTTGGCATTAAACACCTTCTGCATCTCTGTATACTTATAGAGTTTGTTTAGTACTGCTTTTGGCTGTGCATCCTTTTTGAGAATAATGACCAATCTCATTCCTTCTCTACTTGATTCATCTCGAATATCTGCAATACCTTTTATCTTCTTATCTTTAACAAGATCCGCAATTTTCTCCGTCATGTGTGCCTTGTTAACCTGGTAAGGGATTTCGGTAACAACTATGTGGTACCTATTCTTCTTGCCTTCTACAATAGAAGCCTTAGCTCTTTGGAGGATTCTTCCTCTACCGGTGGCATAGGCATTTAAGATTTCTTTTTGGTTGTATATTGTGCTTCCTGTTGGGAAGTCTGGTCCTGGAATTATCTCTATTAGTTCGGAAGGTGTTATGTCAGATTTGAATTCTGGGTAGAGGACCTCTTCTTTCTTTTTTAATTCTGCCCTAAGTTCATCAATATGAAGTTGAAGATTTAAATCGTCTTTACCGATATAGTTCTCTAAGTAGTCTATTGGTTTGGAATTTAAGGTTTCTGGAATCTCTTCCTTCGCTTCCTTTTTCTTTCTCAAGTCGTTGTATACAGCTTTTCCTTCCCATTTGTTGCCCTGCTCTATCATCTTTTGTAGAGCATCTATTAACTCTGTTAGGTTATGAGGAGGAATCTTTGTTGCCATACCTACAGCAATACCATCACTACCGTTTGCTAGGACATTTGGAAACAGTGCTGGTAATACAGTAGGTTCTAATCTAGTTCCGTCATAGTTAGATACATATGTGACAGTTCCTTTACTTAGGTCATCTAACAAGGCTGGTGTAATCTTTGCCATCCTAGCCTCGGTATATCTCATTGCGGCTGGTGAGTCACCATCTATGGAACCAAAGTTTCCTTGTCCATCTACAAGAGGATATCTTGTGGAGAAATCCTGTGCCATTTTTACCAACGTTGGATAAACGACAGATTCTCCGTGAGGATGGTAGTTACCAGATGTATCTCCAGCTATTTTTGCAGACTTTCTGTAATGTGCATTAGGATGAAGGTTTAGGTCATTCATTGCGACCAAAATCCTTCTTTGTGAAGGCTTAAGGCCATCTTTTACTTCTGGTAAGGCTCTTGAAACAATAACAGACATAGAGTAGTCAAGATAGTTGGCTTTCATCTCGTCGACAATAGATCTTGCGACTGTAGTTCCAGGCTTAAATGTCAAATCTACATCCAAGTTGTTACTCTCTTCTTTTTTTATATCTTTTTCATCAGTCATTGTTTTAAACGTCTAAATTAGCGCTAGCTGCATAGGTTTGTATAAATCTTCTTCTTGGTGGGACTTCCGTTCCCATTAGCATTTCAAATGTTTTTTCTGCCTCTTCTGCATCTTGGATTTCAACCCTCTTGAGCACTCTTGTCTCAGGATTCATAGTTGTTTCCCATAGCTGGTCAGGATTCATCTCTCCTAGTCCTTTAAATCTATTTTCTACCGGAACACTCCCCTCCTGTTTTGCTTTCTTAACGAAGGTATCTTTGTCCGCGTCGTTTATGAAGTAATATTTCTTTTTCCCTATCTCTACCTTATGTAAAGGAGGCTGTGCTACATAGACATAACCTTCTTTTATTAGGGGTTTGAAGAATCTAAATAACAATGTAAGAACCAAAGTTGTAATGTGAAGTCCATCTACGTCAGCGTCACTCATAATGATGACTTTATGGTATCTTAACTTGGAGATATCTAAAGTTTCCCCGATACCTACTCCTAGTGCGGTTGTTACGTCATTGAATTCGTTGTTAGAAAGAACTCTGTCTACCCTATATTTTTGGGTATTCATGATTTTACCTCTCAATGGGAGTATAGCCTGAGTGTGTCTATCTCTTCCCTGTTTTGCTGAGCCACCTGCAGAGTCTCCCTCTACGATGAATAATTCACTCACAGCAGGGTCATTACTGGTACAATCGGCCAACTTTCCTGGTAGTGTTGTGGATTCCAGTGCACTCTTTCTAATTACAGCATCTCTTGCCGCCTTTGCTGCTGCCTTTGCCTTGTTTGCTAGTACAGCTTTCCCAACAATGTCTTTTGCTTCTTTAGGATTTTCCTCTAGGTATGTTGTGATTTCATCTCTTACAACCCTTGCTACAACACTTTTAACTTCAGGGTTATTAAGCTTTATCTTTGTCTGACCTTCAAATTGAGGGTCAGCAACCTTAACAGATACAACTGCGGTTAAACCTTCTCTAACGTCGTCTCCATTAAGATTGCCATCTACTCCTCTTAACAATTCTTCCTTTTGGGCATAATTGTTAAAGGCACTAGTTACAGCAGTCCTAAAGCCAGCTAGATGTGTTCCTCCTTCTGGGTTTACAATGTTGTTTGTGTAGCATCTAACATCCTCTTCCATCCCATCTGTGTATTGCATTGCTACTTCAACTACAACATCCTCATCTGTTTTGTTAATGTAAAGAGGCTCTTCCCCTATTAACTTGCTATCTATATTTAGGAATTGAACGTAAGATTTAATACCATCTTCAAAATAGAGGTCATATCTTTTTTCCTCCTCTTCTGTTTGATCAATTACAGATATCCTTAACCCAGCAGTTAAGTAAGCATGTTGTCTACATTTCTTAACGATTGCGTCAAAGTCGAATTCTGTTTCAGAAAATATTGTTGGATCTGGTGCAAAGGTGTGCTCCGTTCCTGTCTCTTTGGTATCCCCTATTCTTTTAACAGGTGCTACAGGGACTCCTCTTTCATATCTCTGAGTATATATCCCTCCGTCGAAGTGAACTGTTGTTTGCATCCACTCAGAAAGAGCGTTTGTACACTTCATACCTACTCCATGTAAACCACCGGAAACTTTGTAAGCACCTTTTTCAAACTTACCACCTGCATGAAGATTAGTCATAACTGTCTCTAATGTAGAGACCTTTGTCTCGGGATGCTTGTCTACTGGGATACCTCTACCATTATCTTTAACAGTAAGAGAGCCGTCTTTATTTAAGAACACCCAGATGTTTTTACAATATCCAGCAATAGCCTCGTCTACAGAGTTGTCTAAAATCTCTGTAAAGATGTGGTGAAGACCATGTTTGTCGGTAGAACCGATATACATAGCTGGTCTTTTTCTTACCGCTTCTAAACCTTTTAATACTTGGATATCTGAAACTTTGTATCCGGATTTTTCGGCCATATTCTATCTAGAGTATGTAATTTAAATCTCGCACCTTGAACTTTACATTTTACCTGTTTTTCGCCTGAATGTTAAGTCTTAAGCTGCATAATCATGGCTTCCAGAGTGAGCTTTCTATTGCAGTTTGAAGAGATTTTTTCTCTACTCTTTTCCACTACCTTGAGAAATTCTAGGTTCCTCTGGGAACTATCAATGTTACCATTTTTTATATCTAATTCAAGTTCCTCTCTAAGGGTCTCCTCTAGCCCATTTATGAAGGTTAGTGAAATCTCCTTATTCTCTGAATATTCTTCAATTATGTTAAATTGCTCTATTGGAGATAGGTCAAAAAAAGTTTCCATAACATTTTCGATATCACTCTTGTCTACTGGAACCTCCCCTTCTCCTCCTTCTTCTCTCTTTGGATAAAGAATAACTCCCCTTGACCTTATTGTTGGCAGGAGGTTCTTTTCATTGTCTACACAAAGGATATATACAGAAGTCTCAGAAGAATCTTCTAGACTCTTTAGCATTGAATTTTGTGCTTGATGTGTTAGCTTCTGAGCATTTAGAATTATTCCTACTTGGACTTCCTCTTGGAAGGGTTTAAATCTCATGGATTGTTGCAACCCTTTTACTTCCTCTATCCCTATGGAATTTTTATCTTCAGGATTTAATATGTGTATATCCGGAGAATCTGAGATTTCTTTGCCAAATAACTTAGTAAGAAGCCTTTTAAGCTCTTGCTTTTGTAATCGTTCTTTCTTGTTTGCAATTATGTAAGTCATTCTAAATTCTACCATATGCAGAGCTTAAGAACTTCAAAGTATTTTTGTGTAGTTGACTATCCTTGTGGATTGGCTTAAACTGAAAAAAGATAATATTTGTATAAAATCTGCCCAATGGCTGCCGTAACTTCACTACTGAGGCATCTTCAAAATAGTGGATTAATAGATGACAATGACGTAAGCAAGATTGTCCTTGAGAAAAGCCGTACACAGAAACCAGAAGAGGTTATATTGCAAGAGCTTGGTTTGGCCACAGAAGTAGATATTGCTAAGAGTAAAGCAGAAATTTTTGGAATCCCCTTTGTGGATCTTCGTGAAATTACTGTTGCAGAGAGTATTTTGGCGGAGGTGAGTGTTGACAGTTTAGCCAAGTATAGGGCTGTTCCATTTGAAAGAGGTAAGGATTTTGTAAAGATTGCGATGCAGGATCCTTTCGACGTTCAAGCGACTCAGGCCTTGCAGAGGAAGTATCCCCCAGGAACTAGAATAAATGTATATATTACAACTAAAGATGCAATAAACTCTATCCTAGATAGAAGAGTTGGAGATGTTATGAGTTCAGAGGTTTCTGAAGCTCTCGAAGATGTAGATGTCCCTATTACCGAAATTAGTGAGGATCCTAACCTCTTTTCTAGTTCAGATTTGTCTTCCGCACCTGTTGCTAGAATTGTTAACTCTATGTTGCAGTATGCTGTTACCTCGAAGGCTTCAGATATTCATATTGAACCTTTGGAGAAAAGGGTGAGAGTTAGGTTTAGAATTCATGGTGTTATGACAGAAAGACTTACATTGCCAAAGAATCTTGCTCCTGCAATTGTTTCTAGAATTAAGATACTGTCCAACCTTAAAATAGATGAAAGGAGATTGCCACAGGACGGTAGATTTCCTATTAAAATAGAAGATACCAAGATAGACCTGCGTGTTTCTGTTATGCCTACAATTCATGGGGAGAAGGTTGTTATGAGGCTCCTTGAATCTGAGTCTAGCGATATAACTCTTGAGACAACTGGGTTGAGGGGTAATGCTTACAAAACTTTTGTAGACGCGTTGAGTGTTACAAATGGTATCTCTCTGATTACCGGTCCTACCGGTAGTGGTAAAACTAGAACTTTGGCATCTTCTCTTATTAAGATTAATGATCCTAAGGTAAATATTATCTCTCTTGAAAACCCTGTTGAAATTAGAATTCCTGGTGTAACTCAGATCCAGATTAATCCAGATATTGGACTTACATTCGCTAACGGTTTAAGGTCAGTATTGAGACAGGACCCGGATATAGTAATGGTTGGAGAGATTAGAGATGAAGAGACTGCAGAGCTTGCTGTGCAGGCATCTCTTACCGGTCACCTGGTGCTATCTACTTTACACACTAACAGTGCACCTGCGGCTATCCCAAGGCTTCTAGATATGGGTGTCCAGTCATATCTCCTCGCATCTACTCTCCGTTGTATTGTTGCTCAGAGATTGCCAAGGAAAATCTGTAAGGAATGTATGGAAGCTTACCCTGCTCCCCCTGAAGTTGTGAAGAATATCAAGGAGGTCCTTGCAGGGAAGGAAGAGTTTGACTTAGTTCCTTATCTACAGAGAGTTTATGAGTCTAAGCGTGCAAGTGCTGGTGGAGAGCAGATAACGATGAGACCACCCGAGGTTGGTCCTGATGGAGAACAAGTAATCTATCTTTACAGAGGAACGGGTTGTGATAGGTGTGGAGGTATGGGTTACTCTGGAAGAGTCGGTATTTTTGAAGTGTTAGATGTCTCAGAAAAAATAAGTAGGATGATTATGGATAATGTGTCAGCGGATGAAATAAAGAATACTGCCGTTGGAGAGGGAATGTTGACAATGATACAAGATGGTTATTTGAAGGCCTTAGAAGGGATAACGACATTGGAAGAAGTTCTAAGGGTTTCAAAAGAATAAATTTTTGGTATTATAAATATATATATGGATCAAAATACTGCCCCAAAAGACAATCCACAATTTTCTTATCCGGACTTTAGTTCGAATAATAATCCTACAGGTGGAGCATCGAATACTCCTACCCCAGTAACTTCTGGGAACCAGCAAGATGAGGATAAGAAGGTAGAAGAACTTAAAAAGAGTTTGGATCAATTAGTTCAAGAAAATTCTCAGGCAGGACAGGATGTGCAAGCTACCCCAGCCGCTGTTGGAAATGTCCTTGCGTCTACCGAGGAGTTTACTCCTCCCCCACTTCCTGAGACAGAGATACCACAGGCTCCTGAAGTTGCACCAGGTATCAATCCCGAACAAAACGAGGCTGTTTCCGAAGAGGATGGAGTGTATGTCCAAAAGCCCACACCATTGCCTGGAAAGGGACAGAGACTTGCTCCAGAGCAAACTGCTCAAGTTGAATCAGTTGTTCCAACCCCAGCAGGAGAGGGTTTTGATCCTCTTCCTTCCGACTTGCCAAAATTCAATGAGACTTTGGATAAGATAATGCCAAGTGTAGAGGAGAAGGCTAAGGAAGCAAAGGGTAAAGGACAAAAATCACAACAGGAAGCAGAGCAGAAACAAAGAGATATAGATGACCAGCGAAATCAGGGAGGAATTCAAATGACAACAGGGACTCCTGGGGAATTAACAATACATCAGTTGCTATCAGAGGCTGTTAATAGAAATGCTTCCGACTTGCATCTTTCTGTAGGTTACCCACCTATATTGAGAATAGATGGTGAACTTATTAATCTAGATGAAAATTTACTAAGCTCCGAGGATACAGAGAGGCTAATATATTCTATTTTGAATGATGAGAAAAAAGAGCTTCTGGAGGTAAACAGAGAAATAGACTTTGCATATACTTACGAGGGTGCAATGAACGCGAGATTTAGGGTCAATGCATACTACTCGATGAAGAATCTCTCAGCCGCATTGAGATTAATTCCATCTCGAATAAAAACTGTAGAAGAATTAATGTTGCCCCAGATATATAATCAGTTTGCAAAATTGAAGCAGGGCCTAATACTTGTTACTGGACCAACAGGTCATGGTAAAAGTACGACCATCGCTGCAATGTTAGAAGCTATTAACAGGACTAGATTCTGTCATATTGTAACAATTGAAGACCCGATAGAGTACGTATTTGAAGGTAAGAAAGCTTTAATAGATCAAAGAGAAATGAATGAAGATACTCACTCTTGGAATATAGCTTTAAGAAGTGCGCTAAGGCAAGACCCAGATGTAATACTGGTTGGAGAGATGAGAGATTTTGAAACGATTGCCTCCGCTATTACCTTAGCCGAGACCGGTCACTTAGTATTTGCCACACTTCATACCAATAGTGCATCTCAGTCATTAGATAGAATCATTGATGTCTTCCCAGAAAATCAGCAACAGCAAGTAAGAACTCAGGTAGCAAATACTTTGGAAGCTGTCATTGCACAGAGACTTGTCCCTATGGATTCTGGTGGTAGAAGAGCTGTCTCTGAGGTTATGTTAAATAATTCTGCAATCAGTAATATGATCAGGGAAGGAAAGATGCACCAAATAGACAATGTAATTAGGACCAGTTCTGACATAGGGATGATTTATCTTGAGAGATCCCTTGTGAACCTAGTTAGAGAAGGTGTAATTTCCGTTCAGAAGGCACAGGAATATGCAGTACACCCAGAGGAAGTTTTAAGATTATTAAAGAACTAAGAGTATGAAGAGATTTAAATATTCTGCAAGAGATGCTAAAGGGAAACCAGTAACTGGCGAGCTTGAGGCAAAAGATCCTCAGGCAGTTGCAGATATACTCCACGATAGAGGTTTGTTAGTTGTCTCAGTGAAGGAAGCAACTGGCATTAATCTAGAAAAACTTAATGAGATAAATATCGGTGGTGTTCCAATGAAAGAGAAGGTTGTCTTTATGAGACAGATGGCTACTATGGTAGGAGCAGGTTTGCCTCTTTCTCGTTCCTTGGAGATTATGACTCAACAGGTAGCTAATCCTCAGTTTAAGAAGGTTTTGAAGAATGTTTTGGATTCTGTTCAATCAGGTAAAACATTGGCAGACTCTTTCAGGGCGGAAGAAGAAGTTTTTGACAATATAACAGTTAACCTAATTGAAGCGGGGGAAGAGAGTGGTAACTTAGATATTGTTTTAGAAAGGCTGGCAACTGAGCTAGAAGAAAAGGATGATCTAACAGGAAAGATAAAGTCTGCAATGATATATCCAGCAATTATTCTTGTAATTATTGCTGCTGTTATTTTGCTTATGATGTTTGTTCTTGTTCCCGCGATGGCGGATATCTATGATGACTTTGATGCTGAGTTGCCATTAATAACTAGGGTTCTTATGAGTATGAGTGATTTTGTTATTAATTACTGGTGGGCTCTTCTCGTTGGAGCTTTGGTACTCTTTATAGGAGGAAAATTTTACCTTGATTCTCCTGGGGGGAAAAGAACTTTTGACAAGCTTGTTCTTAAGATTCCAATTGTTGGTGATATAGTTGCTAAGATGCAGATATCTCAATTCACTAGAATACTGTCACTGCTTTTAGGAAGTGGTTTGTCAATTATTAAAGCAATTGAACTTACAGCTGACTCTTTAAGTAATACTATGTTTAAGGAGACTCTGATGGATGCAAAAGATGAAGTTGAAAAGGGAGGTCCTTTGGCCATCCCAATAGCTAGGAGCGAATACTATCCCCTACTTGTCAGTAGTATGGTTGCTGTTGGAGAGGAGACAGGAGAGATGGATACTGTTTTAGCTAAGGTGGCTGAGTATTATAAGAGTGAGGTAGATACGGCTACTGGGAACTTATCTACGGTTTTAGAGCCTGTATTTCTTGTGGTAATGGGTGTTGCAATTGGTTTTATAGCCTTAGGTGTATATATGCCTATGTTCCAATTGTCTGCCGTTATGGGTTAGGCTCTTGACACATCTATTTCTTTTGTGTAACTTGTATACATATAAAAATAAATTTTTAAACTGTCTATTTTATGAATAAGAAAGTGTATGGAGCATTTACATTAGTAGAAATGCTCGTAGTTATGGGTATCCTCATAATTCTTATGGTTGTTGGTATCGCAGCAGGTAGTTTTGCACTAAATAGGGCATCAGATGTTGCTCATAGAAATGGTGCAGACCAGCTATATGAGGGATTGCAAGCGTATTATGTTGATAACATGCGTTATCCTTTACCAACAGACTGTAAAGATGCGGCGGGAGCCTCTGTTACTTGTACACCAGCTACCTTGATGCAAGATCCTGACATGCTAGGAGAGTATATGGATCTAGGAGCTTTCAATGGGGGGTCTGGAGCGACATATATGTACTTCGTTGGGGGGGCAAATGATGACCAAGCAGTGTTGGTATGTGTAACTATGCGAGGAATTTGGGCCACAAATGTTGCAAGAGATGATGGTGCAGTCTATTGTGCTGGGAATGGTTTTGATGTTGGAGTGAAGGATGCGAATGGAACTGAGATAACTCTAGACGTCCCATTGATAGAGATATCAGAAGAGACGGGTTCTCCTTGGATGACTTATTTTGCTGCAGCAACTAATCCTTACCTATCAACTTCAGACTGGGACGAGGGTGCATGGCAATAATTTTAATTAACAAGGAATAAGGTTTAGATAGTAAACGAACCCCTCTCATTCTAGAGAGGGGTTTTTATTTTTCTGCTATTATATATCTATGACTTTCTTAAATATTTGGATATTCTTTCTAGGTGCTGCGGTAGCAAGCTTTTTAAATGCTACACTCTATCGCTTAGAAAAAGGATATAAATATCCCCAAATAATAAAACAGGGTTCACACTGTGAAAATTGTGGAAAAATTCTCACATGGTGGGAACTTATACCAATAATTGGTTACCTTCTCATAAAAGGAAAGTGCCCCAAATGTGGGGAAAAAGTAAACCTTTATTACCCTCTATCTGAATTGGTATTAGGTGCTACATTTGTTTTCTTTTTCATTTATACTATCCCTTGGTATCTATGGTTAGTAGTTATATTTCTTTTCATTCTTTCCTACTTTGATATTAAAGAACAGGCAGTATATAAAGACCTCGTCCATGCTTTTCTTGCAACCACCCTACTCTTTTATTTCCTTTTTGCCTTTGATATTGCAAACCTAATACTTCCTGCTATGTTCTTCGTCATGATAATAATCCTAAATCTCATAAAAAAATCTTTTGGTATTGGAGATCTCCTAGTTCTCTTGGGTTTGGGGATATTAATCTCTTGGCAACAGTATCTAGTAATGTTTTGGCTTGGAATAATGATAGGCCTACTCTACTCCCTGACACTTCTAGCTACCAAGAAAATAAACCTAAAAGGAGCTAAAGTCCCCATGATCCCTTTCTTTTCAATCTCCTTCGTTTTAACGATCCTGTATGGAGAAGAACTCTACTATATCCTTCTTAACTTTATGAAAATATGGTAAATTAAAGAATGGGAAATAAATATACTGCCTTCACCCTCCTAGAGATGCTTCTTGTTATGGCGATTATGATGATCATAATGGGAATGACCTTTACCTCTTTTTTCGGTTTGCACGATACCATAAAGATGAATGAATATATGCTCAATATGGAACAAGATATTAGGTCTGTTCAGAGGGCCTCTATGCTTTTAGAAAGAGACACAGACGAGAATTGGTTATATGGATTAGGGATAGACTTTACACAGCTTGGTGCGGATGGGAAATACATCACATTTAAGTGGTGCACACCATTTGGAGATTATGGTGATGAAACTACTAGGTCTAAGGTCCCTGGTTACAAGACCGGAGATCTAACTCTTGCCGGAGCGAAGTTGCCTTATGCTGACTTGGTTGCAGGGATTGAGAGTGGGTTGTGTACCGAGATAGATGATACCGTAAAATTGTTGTTAGGTTATACTACAGAATTAACAATTCCAAAATCAACGGTTCAGTTTAACTCCGATGTTCGATATGTTGTTTTTGAATCTGTTACTGGGAGAGCCTTTTTCTATGATGAGTTGGGAGAATTACTAAACTATTCAATAATTGATGGCCAAGTTGTTATAGAGGATGATCCTACCTTACTTGAGCAGCTAGATTTCACAATTGCTTCTGTTGGGGCAGCTGCTCCTAGGACTATGAGGGTTCATCATCTGTCTGGAAGGATAGAGGCTATAGTTGGGAATCGTTAACCTGTTACAGAATAAAAAGATGTTTAGATATAAAAATATGAAAGAATATAAAGCACTAGGATTTGTAGAATCAATGATAGCCATAATGGTCCTTGGTATGTCATCTGTTGTTTTGATGCAGATAGCTGTGAATGTTATGCAGGACATATTGCAGAATGAAGCTATAGATGACCTAACACAGTATGCTATAGAAGGTGCAGAGGTAATTCAAGATATTGCAAATAGAAACAATGAAGTTGGTGGTGGACTCTTCCCTCTTGTTGCCGAGTATGAGGCAGATCCTCAAGGGAAGAATTGTTTTATATTCGAATTAGAGGGAGAAGAGATAGTTCTTGCAAAAAATGATGATGATAACTGGATAAAATATACCTCTGATGAGAGAGATATTTACAAAGATACTGCGATACTAAGTGATGAGGATGAACTTTTTAGACTCATTTGTTTCAACACACCCATGGGAGGTGTTGCTGGGGAACCAGCTTTTGTTACAATCGAAATTATTGTTGGACAAAGACATGGGGACGGAGAGATAACAAAGGGTAACCTTGCTAAGGATTATGCATATAGAACAATAGTAAAATTATGATAAAGATAAGAAAAGAAAAATATGAAGGATTTAGTTTAGTTGAGATGCTCATAACCATTGCCATAATGGGGACAGTAATGATTATCTCTTCCACAGTCCTCTCTACCCTAATAAGGGTGTCTACCGTTGCAAGTAATAAGATTAGGGCGAGGAATGAGTCAGAGTTTGTTCTAGAGCTTCTTAGAAGGACCATAAGAAATTCTGATCCTTCGGATGTCTATGTATTTAGATCTCACGTCCCGGAAGGGGTTAGTCCTGGGAGATCGTATGATTCAGAAAATGACGTGGTGAAGGGGGAAGTAGATGATGCCGTCTACATTAATGGCCTACCAGAAAACGAAGTCGGGAATGAAATTCAATTCCGACCCTATGGATTCTCCAATTGGCTCTGTTTGGGGTTTTTCAGAGATATAAATGATCCAGAGAAAGGTTATATCTTATGGACCTCTGGTTATGATCTAAGGGACAACCATGAGACCTGCTTTGCTCCGGACAATCCATCCAGTTATCTAATGCTTCTTAACTCCGATTATATCAATATTAAAGATTTCGGAATTTCCTATATGGAATCTGCAGATGGTAACTACATAATCACCTTTGATATTCTCTCCGAACCTATGAACTGGTACCTAGGCCCAAGATCCATAATAAACAGAGAAGTCTACAGGAAAGGAGTAGTTTCGACTGAAGGTATTGTTTGGTAAATTAAGATAAACTTCCTAGTATAAAATGTCCAAGGATTCCAATGCGGTTCTGATAATAGAAGATGAAAAAGATTTATTGAAAAAGCATTCAAAAATTATTGAATTGGGAGGATATTACTGCATTAAATTTGCAAATGGTCAGAAAGCTTTAGAATATCTCTCCAAAAACAAAGGGGTTATAGATATTGTAGTCCTAGATCTTTTCATGCAAGGTCTGAATGGATTAGATGTCCTTAGGGCAATAAAAGGAAACCCTGCAAAGTATGGAGAACTCCCTGTCATTATCCTGACGAACGTTGCAAGTGAGGGAATAATAAGAGAGGCTTTTGAATATGGGGCTTCTTCTTACCTATTAAAAAATCAAATAGAAAATGGTGGTCTTACAGGAGAATTATCCAAGTATACATAGTAAATTTAGACTACGAATTGTTTGAAACTCTTCTCTTTTCTGCTATATTATATACTAAGTGTATTAATTTAAACTGCTCACAAAATGGCAAACCTGCCTGACCATGTCGGAATTGACTTCGGAACCCATTCAGTGAAAGCCGTGGAGTTGTCGAGGATAACTTCAGACAGGCCTTCCCTCGTCAACCTTGGATCACAAATTACTCCCAAAGGAGTTATAAATAGTGAGGAAAAGAAGGATCAGAAGAAACTTGCCGATGTTCTTAAGAAGCTATACGACTCGTCTAGAATTAGAAATAAGAATGTAGTAATGGCACTGCCGGAGTTTTCTGTCTTTACAAGATTCCTGGAATTCCCAGGTGTTAAAAGAGAAGAATTAAAGGATGCTGTTTATTTTGAAGCTAAACAGTACATCCCGATGCCTCTTAATGAGGTTCAGCTTAGTTATGTTCCCATAGGCTTTAATGCAGAGAAAAACGCACCTAGAGTTTTAGTAGTTGCTGCTCCTCGTAAGATAATTGATATCTATATAAGTGTAGCTATGGATGCTGGTTTAGATCTAATCGCTATAGAAACCGAATCTGTTGCTGTTGGTAGAACTATGTATAAATCTACAGGGAAGAAGAATATTGTAATGCTAGACTTTGGAGCAAATAGTACTGATATGAGTATCCTCTCTGAAGGATATCTAGTTTTCTCTCAAAGTATTGCCATTGGTTCTGATGCTCTGACCCAAGCGATAATGAATAAATTTGGATTCCAATACCAAAGGGCTGAAGAATTTAAGAGAAATTATGGTGTTGCAGAAGGAGTCCTTGAGGGGAAGATATACAATACCCTCTCTCCAATAATAGAATCTATAATGGTAGAAGTGAGAAGAGGTGTGGAGTTCTACAAAAACAGAACCCTTTCAGTTTCTCCTTCTGACTACCTACTGAGTGGAGATGGAGCCCTTCTCCCTGGTCTTGCAGAATATGTTTCTAAAACATTAGGAGTTCAGGCTTCCGTCGCAAATCCTTGGAGAAATATCTCCGTAGGCAATAAATTTAAAGATATTGTAGAAAAGAGTGGGCCCTCTTACTCTATTGCAATAGGATTGGCATTAAAGGATGAATAAAGAGATAGAAGAGGCAAACAAAACAGATTCTTCGATCCAGAAGGAGGAGTCTTCGCAGGGAGGTTTTATGTCGAAAGTTAAAACCACTCTGGAGACAGTCACTGGCGTGGAGAAAAAAAACAGTAAAAAAGAGGAGCAAAAGAAAAGTGTTGCACCTTCTACGATTGTTGAGGAAACGGGAATAAACCTTATCCCAACAATGAGTGAGGTCGAAATAAAGACCGAAGAGAAAAAGAAAAGAGTTAATCTAGGATCTTTAATAAGTCTCTCCTTGCTATTCTCGGTCACCATCCTTGCAACAGGTTTTAATATCATCTCTAGAATACAGCTGGATTCACAAAAGAGCAGACTTAAAGAAGTAGAGAAGAGAATTATGGAATATTCTTACATTACTTCTGGAAATACAGAGATTCTAGAGAGAATATTTCTTTTCAAGGATATTCAGGAAGGAAGGATTTCAACAAGGATCCTCATTGAAGAACTTAGGGGGGTTGCAAATACAAGTGGTAATAACGTGATCAACACCTTTGCTTTCCCTGGGGGTGAGGCTTTTGAAATAAATGGAGATGCTTCAAGTTTAGAAGATGTTGCAAAGTTTTGGTATTTAATGGATAACCATGATAAGTTTGAGGATGTGCAACTAAGATCTTTTTCCGGAACTGGTGATAAGGCTAGTTATAGCTTTACAGGGAGACTTAATCTCGAGGAGTTTGTACAGGAGTAATATTAGAATTTAAAAGAAATAAAAATGGCTGTTACAAAGAATATAAAACCAAGTAAAACGAAAAGAGAGATAGAAGGTTTAAGTGAAAAGATTAAGGATACAAGATTAACGATTAAAGATCTTGTTATTCCGTTGTCTGTTCTCTTAATTCTCGTTCTTCTTGTTATTTTCGTTTTTATCCCTATGGTTAAGGCAGCAATATCTTTCAGGGGGGATTACAGGACGACTAAAGAAAGGAGAGAAGAGTTAGAGAAGGTCGAGGAGAGGCTTAGAGAGATAGACGAGGCAACACTGCAAATCGATTTGATAAATGCTAAGGAGGTTATTCCTCAGACCCTTAGGGTAGCAAGTTTTATGTCATACATAGATGATCTGGCTAGAGAGAAAGGACTTTCTTCTGATAGCCTTACCGCAGGAGATAGTCAAACCTCTGTTATACGAAGGGCTGAGGAAGAAGAAGGTGAAAGGAGAGTTTATTTTGGGGTAAGTAGTCCACTTAATTACCAAGGAGAACTTAGTAATGTTTTGACTTTCTTGGATAATCTTTATGAAGCTTCCCCTTATGTTATATCTATATCAGGAGTTGAATTAAAAAGGGGTGGAGAGGATAAATGGGTGGTTGAACTTAATGTAATGGGATATTATGTGCCAGAATCCACAATGGAAACAAATATATACAGAAACTTTGAGAGCTACTTAGAATACCAAGATGTTGTTGACGCATTCGCGCAGAAAGCAGCACAGCTCCAGTAAGGAGTACATTTATCTGAAGGACTATTAACAGTAGTATTATCTTCTAAAGGTCTTCGTCTACCAACATCCCGTCGGTATCTTCGATGTTCTCAGGAGAATTCTCTTCATGATGTCCACGAGTATCATCCTTTATTAGAACTTTAACTCTTTTGTCGTTTCTTATTGCATTTATAGTGATTAGATCTCTAATGGAGTTTATTGTTCTACCCCTTCTTCCAATAACAACACCTTTGTCTTCCTCTGCCACATCTATGGTAAGAATTGTAAGACCTGGAAAGTCGACACTCTCCTTCTCCTCAACGCTCACCGCCTCTGGATTATTTACTATTGCTTTCACAATATGTTCTAAGAGTTCCTTCATATTTAGTATATATTATGTTTAATATTTTATTGGGATATTATACTACTCTTTTGCCTCCCTTGTCTTCTTTTCTGTGGAGGGTTTAGTAGAGCCTCTCTTTAAATCCTTAAGGAGACCTTCTTTTACAAAGTATTGAGCAACGGTATCTGTAGGTTGTGCACCTTTAGATAACCAGTATTCTGCTCTTTCTTTGTCGACATCAAAGGTAGATGGCTTGTTTCTAGGATTGTAATAACCAATCTCTTCTACAGTTCTTCCGTCTCTAGGCTTACTAGCTTCGGAAACAACAATCCTGTAATGTGGTTGTCCTCTTTTCCCAGTTCTTTTTAGTCTTATCTTTAACATAGTGATGGATTCTATCAAATCAAATAATTTAATTCAAGAATAATTACTTTTCTTCTAGTTTTTCTATGCATTTCCTAGCAGCATCTTCTTCTGCTTTTTGCTTACTTATTCCTGTACCTTTTGACATTACCTTCTTACCTACTCTCAACCCTACTGTAAAAGTCTTGTCATGATCGGGACCTTGCTCCTTGATGAGAGTATAGGTTGGAGTAACTTTGTACTTCGCTTGGATTAACTCTTGTACTCTTGTTTTAGGATCTATGAATAACTCCTGATCCACTACTCTATTAACCTTTTTTAGGGCGGTCCTTTTAACAAATTTCTCACATTCTTCTAAACCTTGGTCTAGGTATATAGCACCTAAGAGAGCTTCGTAGGTGTTTGCTAGGATGAAATCTTTATCTTTCCCTCCAGATTCTTCCTCTCCTCTAGACATGAGGATGTCCTCTCCTATCCCGAGAAGTCTAGACTCTTGAGCTAAACTCTCTGTTCTAACAACTGCAGATCTTATTGCAGTTAATTCCCCTTCAGGTTTCTTGGGATATTTCCTGCAAATTTCAGATGAAATTATCAATTCTAGAACAGCATCTCCCAGAAATTCGAATCTTTCGTTATTCTTGAGATTCATCCCTCTGTGTTCATTAAGGTATGATCTGTGTGTAAGGGCTGTCTTCAATAACCTAGGATTTTTGAATGTTACACCTAATTTTTCTTCTATTTCTTTTCTATCCTTCATTCTTTTCTTCGTCTTTATTATAATTATCTTCTTTCTGTTGTTCGTAAATAGCTCCTAAAACACCATTTACAAACTTACTATTTATTTCTCCTCCGAAATCTTTTGCAACCTCTATCGCTTCGTCGATTGCAACTTTGGGAGGTGTTATTGTTCCTACAAATCCCTCATAAATAGCCATTCTAAGGATTTGTAAGTCTACAAGTTTCATTTGATCTATAGACCACTGTGGAGCATATTTTTGTATTATGGTGTCTATCTCTTCCTGTTTCTCTACTACCCCATCTAGAATCTTTTTATAGAGATCTTTGTCATAATCAGTCATCTCATTTAGCTCTAAAAGCTCTTTTATTGAGATGTGCACTGTCTGAATATCCCCCTTTTTGAAATACTTTGAGAAAAGTTCTTGTAGTACTAATATCCTAGCTTGGTGTCTTGGATCCGTAGACCTTTTCATATTTCTCTGTTACTTTACTTAGATTTATTGTAGTAGCCGCAATACTGACACTCAAAGTGACTTCTCTTCACAGTGCCACATTTAGGGCATTTGGTAACAGGTTTCACTTTAATAGCATTATGTGCTCTTCTCCTACCTTTTCTACCTTTTGATATTTTTCTTTTTGGTACTGCTCCCATAATTTCTCTTTACTAATATGTTATAGCTTGGCCATTATATCATATTTGTTTTAAGATGCTATATTTATTAAGAATATTTCTACACTATCCAACTCTCTTTAATCTCCACATCTTCTCCCGGCTTTATCTCTTGTTCAATTATTCCTTTTGCAATCTGTCCTTCTATTTTGTCCTGTATATATCTTTTCATTGGTCTTGCTCCAAGTCCAGGTTCATTTGCTTTGTTTGCAATAAGCATTGGGATTTGTTCAGACCATTTTACATTAATGTTCTTGTCCCCCAGGCGCATTGCAAGTTCGTTTAGAAGAAGAATAGCTATTTGTGCAAGGTTATTAAGATCATGTGGGTGGAAAACAATTACTTGGTCGAATCTGTTAATTAATTCAATCCTCAAGGATTGTCTTACCTCAAGAAGAACTCTCTCCTTGGCTTCGCTCCATAGGGAATGATCTTTTTCTAGAGCATCTAAGAGCATCTTGCTTCCAATATTACTCGTGCATACAATTATTGTATGGGTAAAGTCTACGGTTTCCCCTTGTGTGCTTGTTAATCTCCCTTCGTCAAATATTTGCAAGAAAAGATCTAATATACTGGGGTTTGCTTTCTCTATCTCGTCAAAAAGAACAACGGTATAGGGATTGTTTTTTACCCTGTCGACAAGACTAATAGAAGATTGTCCAAAGCTTGAGGAAGAAGAAGATCCTAAGAATTTCTCTATACTCTGTGTGTCTTGGAACTCTGACATGTCTAGCCTTACAATTGTCTCCTCTTTCCCAAAATACTCCTCCCCTACAACCTTTGCTAAGTGGGTTTTACCAACACCAGTAGGTCCAACGAATAAGAATACTCCAATGGGCTTTTTTGTGTCTCTAACGTCCGCTCTGGCTCTTCTGAGGGACTCTGTCAGGGCTGTTACTGCTTCATCTTGCCCTATTACTCTCTTTCTAATGTTTTCTTCAAGCTTTATTAACTTATTACTCTCTTCCTGGTCTATTTCCCCAACAGAGATATTTGTTTTAATAGATACAGTTTTGGAAACATGTTCGGCTGTTAATTTCTGGACATTATTAGCTTGTGCCCATGCACATGCAGATTCTATTGTTTGCACAGCACTACTAGGCAATTTCCTGTCTGTTATATATCTTTGGGAAAATTCAACTGCAGCAAAAAGTGCTGGGAAAGTTATGAAGCACTGGAAATTTCTTTCAAGGGAAGGAATCTTGCTCTCAAGGATTGTTAAAGTGTCCTTAGGTGCCACCTCCTTAACCTCTATATTTGTGAAGCTTTGTCTTAAAGATTCATTACTGTAGAAGTATCTCTTATAGTCTGCATAGTTAGTTGTTCCAACAATTGGGAATTTGCTGTCTATTATGTAGGGCATTATCATGCCGGCAATTGAAGAAGTAGATTCCTGAGCCTTTCTAGGAATTAGTTCCTGCATCTCGTCAATATAGAGAATTGTATTCCCAGATTTTTCTAATTCTCGGAAAGCTTTTATAACAAGTTCTTCCAGATTCTTCTCCTTGTGAGCTTTAGCTATTAGATTATTAATATCTAATTGGATAATTCTCTTGTCTTTTAGTTGCTCTGGAACATCTCCAGAGTTAATTTTCTGGGCTAGTCCTAAGATTAGACTGGACTTCCCTACTCCCGGTTCTCCTATGAAGAGGGCGTTTTTATTGGACAATTTCCCTAAGGTAGCAACTAAGAGCTCTATCTCATCATCATGGCCAATCCCAAAAATATCTCTAGATTCTGCAACTTCCTCGTTTATATCTTTACTAAATTGACTAAGGATGAAGGTATAGCCATATATCCAGGATCTAGCAATCCCTCCCTTCTTGTAATAAGGGATATCTGGATTAAGGTATTTAGTTCTGTTTCTTCGGTAAATAATCTCGTTGTTGTAGGCAGTCACCTCTCTAAGGGTTTGTATATTTATCTGATTCTCGCGCAAAAACTTCTCTATTACAGGGAAAATCCTACTAATAGCCAGAAAAAGATGTTGTGGTTGAATCTCCTTACTGTTTGTAAGAAGTGCTTCCTCAAGTGCGTAAGTTAAAATGCTTCTTAATGCAGTAACTGGGTAATCAGGCACAGTTTGCTCATTTATCCCGGCTTCATTTAAAATTTCTGGAGTTATCTCTACCCCTGTTCTTCTAATTATTTGTCCCACTTCGAAGTTTGAGGCTACTAGCTGGTTGTATAAGGAAAGCGTCTTAAAAGAATTCTCCTTAGTAAACAAACATAGCAATTCTAAACTCTCTTCTGTTAAGAAGTTAATTGTTTCTAAGTGGGCATATCTCCCAAATTTAAAGCCACTTGCCCTTATTTCATCTATATCCCTCTGTGTAATTTTCCCAGGTTTGGGTAATTTGATCGGATGACTTTTGTCTTCGTAGAAGTCATGCCACAAGATTATTACGCTAAGTATGGAGATTCCAAATAGAAGATCTGTTAAGTCAGATTCTAAAAGCGAAAGGATCTCTGGGAATGAGTTTAGGATTGTAGAATATTTAAGAACTAGCGCAAAGGCAATTATTAATCCTGGAATGAGAAGAATATTCGCAAGTAACCTCTTCTTGTCGTTAAAGTTCTTGTATCTTAGAAAGTTATTGAGAATAGCTTTAATCTGGGGAGTTGTGATACTAAAGAAATGATCCCTCGTGATTGTGAATATTGAAATGTTGTCGTCTTCAAATATTGGATATTTGCCCTCTATAATCCCAAAAGTCCCCTTGTCCTTTCTATGGAATCCTGTAATAGTTTTGTTTTTGGTGTCAAATTCTAAAGCCATTTCTAGTTTTTAAGTTAAGGAATTAAAGAAAGATAATATTATGAACACTAAGGAGCCTATTGGTAGTAATAGCCAGAAGAGGAAGAACAGAAGATAAAGGCCCATGCAGAGTAAGTAAATAAAGATTCCAATAGGAAGGTATAAAAGCTTCATAATTATCCCAAATAGATATCCTATCATTGAGTTATCTCTGTGCCATGGGAGGAAAAAGTTCTTAAGTAAGAGGGATATGGAAAACTGGTCATCTATAACAACACTAAGTCTCGTCAACCTTCTTAGATGCCATATTGGCATTTTTACATACCACCAGTTCAAAAAATCCTGAACGGTAAAGAAAAAAATGCTGATATATGAGTCAATTCTTATCTCACTTAAAGATTGTTGACCAGAGTTGTCAATAAGGGCGTTTTTTGCTTCCATTTTAGGCAGTTTTAATCTACTACTTAAGTTTATTTTAAACAACAAGACATGTAAAGGGGTTCTTCTCCCCCGTTCTAGCTCTTCGCTATGTGCTAAAATGTGCTGTGAATATTTACGAGAAAATAAAAAAGAAGCAAGGATACATATCTGCTCTAGCGCCTATGGAAGGGGTTACAGATACTGTTTTTAGGCAAATCCTCTGTGATATTGGCAGACCAGATATCTTCTTTACAGAGTTTCTTAATGTAGAAGGTTTTTGTTCTAAGGGAAGAGAAAAGGTAATACATAGGCTGGATTTTGTCAAAAAAGAGCATCCAATTGTTGTTCAACTGTGGGGGAATACACCAGAGGATTATGTTGAGACTCTTAAATATGTAAAAAAACTTAAGCCAGATGGTATAGATATTAATATCGGTTGTTCAGTAAGAGATGTTTTATCCAGTGGTAGATGTTCTGCTTTAATAAAGGAGAAAGATCTAGTGAAAGAGATAATTGAGGCTGTCCATGGAGTTTCTGGTGGGCTTCCTATAAGTGTTAAAACAAGGTTGGGATATGATGAAGTTGATGTAGAGGGTTGGATAGGTTTCCTTCTAACTTTAAATCTTGATCTCATAACTGTGCATGGAAGAATTTCAAAAGAGGGTTACTCTACTCCATCTAGGTGGGATAAGATAGCGGAATGTATTAAGTTAAGGGATGCAATTTCTCCAAAGACTCTTATTCTTGGAAATGGGGATGTTAAAACTCTAAAACAGGGAGAGGAATATGTAGAAAAGTATGGTGTAGATGGCTTTATGGTTGCCAGAGGGATAATGAATAACCCTTGGCTATTCTCTGGAAGGAAGCGAAAAGAGATCTCCCAGGAGGAAAAGGAAGAAGTTCTTTTAAAACATCTCAGTCTTTTTGATAAAACTTGGAAAGGAACAAAACCATTCAATAGCCAAAAGAAATATGTAAAAGCATATATCTCTGGATTTGATGGCGCAAATGAATTACGTAAAGATTTAATGGGGGCAACAAATACTAATGAAGTGGTTAAGATTTTAGATAATTTCTGTTAGAATTTATTATGAGTACATTAGAGGGAGAAATAGGATCAGGTTCTTTCCTAGGGAGTCTATCTTCAGAGTCCGAGAATGAATCTCGCGAAAAAGAAAGTATAACCTATGAGGCAATAGAGGTTAACTCTTTTTCTCAGGCAGTAGAGCAAATACTTTTTCAAAGTGATGAAAAACAGAGTTTCTGTTTTGCGGACTTTGACCAAACTTTGACAGGGTCGGACCTCAGAAATGTAAGAGATCCTCAAATATCAGATGAAGTCAAAGAGTCTTTTAACAAACTTTTGAGGAAGTTTTCTCCAGGGAGGTTATGTCTTACGACTAACAGGGGGTATGGCTCTAGTGTCTTAGGAAATTTGGTTTTTAGAACAGATAAAGCTTTGGACAAGATGACAGAATTGTTGGAAGAATCAAGTTATCCCGGAACTGTTCCAATATTTCTTGGTCTTAAAAAACAGGTCCCAAATCTTAAAATCAATGGAAGGGCGGAACTAGTTAATCATCTTGTAGATTTCATTGTTAATCATAATTTCGAAGGACATGTAGATATCTCAATGATAGAAGATTATTCCCTACTTGGTTTAGACAGGAGTGTATTTCCTAGAGAGATAGCGAGGGATGTTCATAAGAAGCTCAAAGAGGAGCACCAGAGAGAGGTTACGATTGGGATAAAGGATTATGTTTTAAAACATAAATAAGGATCAAATGGGCGATACAGGGCTTGAACCTGTGACCTCCACAATGTCAATGTGACGCTCTAGCCAGCTGAGCTAATCGCCCATAAGATTAGTTCAGATTATATTTCCTTTACAAACCTTTTTCAACTTTTTATAATTTCTAGTTATGCAAATGAAAGAAGATAAACTTACAGAGAAAGAGAGAGAATTCCTAAAGAAGGTCTTTAACAGGACTATGTCTCAGTATAAAGAGGCAATAATTAAACTCCAGAATGCTTAGTATGAAAGATAGAATTACAAAGGAAGAGCTTGAGTATGTTGCAAAGCTATTCAGCGATTATATTAAGGAAGAGCAAGAGGATAATAACTCTGCATATGAGGTTAGGAATACAGGGAAGTTAGAAAGTTCGATAGCTCAACCATTTCAGAAAATAGGGGGAAAGGATCTCTACCCTACTCTAGTTTCTAAAGCTGCTATGCTTTATTACTTCTGTATAAAGAATCATCCATTTGAAGATGGGAATAAAAGGATGGGGATATTTGCACTCATAATATATCTTGCTGATAATGGTTACTGGTTAGATACTGCAAATGAAGATCTCTTCAATATGACTGTCAGAACCGCAGCAAGTGGTATGAAGGAAAAGGACGAGGTGGTTAGTGAAATAGAGACTTTTGTGGAAGAGAATATTATTGCTTATTAATTTCTATTATCTTTTCTTAGTGCTTCTGGAGGGAAGGTCTCGTGGATTTACAAACTCTATTCCTTTTAAACCTTTATTCTTTTTGTCTCTGTTTATTGCCCACAATTCTGTTATTAAATCAGGGGAACTCTCCAGGGGTTCTATGTAGATACCTACAGAGCGATCGTCTAATTCGATGGGGATAAAGGTTATTGCCGAATCAGCTGATTCTATAAAATATATTTTTTGGCGACTCTTTGAAGGGTATTTTATATTGTTTATTTCTATATAGTCACAGATTTGGTCAAATTTTTGTATGTCGATAGTGACTGATTCTATAGAAAGGTTTTTGACATCAAGGTCCTGATCCAGAGCCATTTTCTTAAGATAAGTATCTATATCCCTCAGATCTATATGACTCAGAGTCTCTTCTACAACTCGATATTGATTGGGGTATTTAAGCATTTGACCTATATTGAATCTTACAAAATCTAAGGCATCCTGCTTGATTGTTTCATCTATCCCAGTTGGATCATCGTATAACATTGTCTGTTCTAGGAAATAATTTAATTATCTCTTTTTTATAACCTTGTCTATAATCCCATACTCCTTAGCTTCTTTAGCTGTGAAGTATTTATCTCTGTCGGCATCTTTTTCTATCTGTTTTGCTGTTTTTCCTGTCCTAGCTGCAAGAATTTTGTAAAGGGCCTCCCTTGTTTTTATGATTTCTTCAGCTTCTATAGCGATATCACTTGCCTGCCCACGAACCCCTCCTATTGGTTGGTGGATGTGTATCTTACTGTTTGGGAGTGCAAATCTCTTCCCCTTTGTCCCGCTTACCAACAAGACAGTTCCCATTGAAGCTGCTAGACCTACTGCAATTGTTGAGATTTCGCACTTTACGTAGTTCATCGTGTCGATGATTGCCATGCCGGCAGTAATCTCTCCTCCATAGGAGTTAATAAACATCTGAATATCTTCCTTGGGGTTTTCTTTTTCTAAAAAGAGTAATTGGGCGATTATAGTATTAGCCATCTCGGTGCCAATAGTGCCACTGACAAAGATGATTCTATCTTTAAGTAGTCGTGAATAGATATCGTAGGCTCTTTCACTGCCTCTCTCTTTCTCTATAACAGTTGGTATTAAATTCATAAGAGATAATTTATCTAAAATTATTTCTTCTTCTCTCTCTTCTTGGTTTCTTTCTTGTCTGTTGTTTTCTCTTCCTTTTTCTCGACCTTTATGACTTCGTCTAAGAATTGGTGAAATGCTTTCTCTTTCTGTTCTACTCTCTTAATATATTCTTTCCATCCAGCATCTTTGAATACAGAAGGATCTGTATTTTCTGGTGCACTTTTCTTGATTAATTCAATCTTCTTCTCTAGGTCTTCGTCTGTTACTTCTATCTCTCTATCCTCTGAGTAGAGTTTAAGAAAGACATCTGTCTGTAGTGCTTGCTTAGCATCCTCTTCCCACATCTCTCTCATTTTATCTAGGGTGATATTGTTTGCCTTAAGGAATTGGTCTATATCTATTCCCTTCTGTTGCATGTCTGTAATGAAGGCTCTCTCTCGCTCAGATGCCTCGTAATCTACAGCAGGTTGAGGTATCTCAATATTGGATAACTTTATAGCTTCTTTCAAAGCCTCATCCTCTAATTTGTGATGCATCATGTGTTCTTTTTGAGAGAGTATTGCACCCTTTATATACTTTCTTAATCCTTTAAGATCTTTTACATCATCTAGTCTGAGTAATTTGATTATCTCTTTTGCCCAGTCCTCGTTTATCTCTTCAGCTTTTGTTTTCTGGTTCTCTTGTAATCTTTCTAATGCCTCGACCACCTCTTTTTTAGATACAGAGACATCTTCTCCCTTGATTTCTAGCTTTTTAAGATTTCCCATCTTAAATTCTGGCATTACTGTAATGTTCATTGTGAATTCTAAGTCAGCATCTTTCTCGAAGTTAGGAAATTCTTTATATTCTGGTGGTGCAATTGGTAAGACCTCTTCCTTAACAAGAACTTTTTCTAGATATTGTGGGATAAGTTTCTCTATTGCTTGAATCTTTAGTGTGTGACCAACATGTGGTTCTACAAGATCTCCAGGAACTTTTCCTTTCCTAAATCCTTTTACATTTGTATCTTCTAGCTCTTTTTTCAAAATAGCCTGATATTTCTTGTCGAACTCCTCTTTTGGGATGGTAATTTTAAACTGAATAGTATCTTTGGAAATATCTTCCCTCTTGTATGTATCACTCATGAAATTTTCTTTTTATATATTAAAATTGCGGTCAAAGTCTACACTCTTTTATATAATTTGTCCAGTTTTGCTATTACTACAAAGCGTTTTTCTGATGTCCATAGGGGTGTACAAGTTATTAGCGTTAGTCGGTAGTCGTCTGTCTGTTGTATGACTGACACATCATTTGGTTCGACAATTTTGGTCTCGGTGACGATGTAGTTTAGATGTTCTTCCTCTTCTGGTCTATTGGGGTCAGTATTTCGTGAGATTATTATGCTCTCTCCTATTTTTATGTCTTCTAGATTAAAGAATGTGTCTTTCCTAGGTGGTAGATGTAAAAAACGATGTCCTATTATTACACTGTTGCCCTTCTCCCCAGGAAATGATGTGGTGGGGAAATGCCAGAAGCCATCATTCATTCTAAGTGAGGACTCCCCCTGGACGATCTCTCCTCCTATATTTATTGTGTCTATGATAATCGTTGTGTTTAACTCTTCAAGAATTTTTCTGTCTAGATTTATTTCTGCCCCCTTGAGGGATTCTTCTATGGATGTAGCCCCGAGGACCTGTTCTTGGTATTTCTCTCTGTTGGGGGATATCTGTGTAAGGATTTTGACACTTGCTTCCTTAGAGATATTGTAAAAGTCAAAGGAATTAAATGCTAAAACTATGTTGTTGTAGTTAGGGTATAAGATAAAGAAAAAAGCAGGTGACAGGACTAATAGTATTAGCAAAAGTGTTATTGTTATTTTCTTTAGGTTTTTCATATTTCTGCTCTATTCTACTATTTTTCTGAGATAGTTGCATTATTCTACCAATTATATTATTCTAAGATTAGATGCATATAAATTTTAATATAGGATAAAGTGGCAAAGAAAAAATCTAAATCTGCCAGGACATCTAAGGTTTCTAAAAAGGTTGTTGAGAAGACACAACCTAAGGACTCTATGTTATCAAAGGTCGAGATAAAGAAGCCAGATAGCCAAGAGAGAATTTCTAGAATTGTAGGAACTATCTTCATATTCTTAGGAATCGCACTTATTGGTTATGGAATATACTCTTTCGTTAGATTCAGTAGGACTCCAGAATTGGATGAAACATTGGATACCCCTTCTCTATCTGGGACTGAGGTTATAACCAATGATGAGAATATCTTAATAAAGGGCTCAGCTGACAGTTTTGACGAGGTCTTTGTTTATGTAGATAACGAGGAAGTAGCAAGAGTAAAGGTGGATTCAGAAGGAGCTTTTGAATATGAATATCCTATTGAAGACGAGGGTACATACGCAGTATCTGTAGCCGGTGTTAAAGGTTTTCCAAAGAGATATATTTCTTTACAATCTGACATGAGAATGATTGAAGTGGACAGAACAGGTCCAGAATTAACAGAGATAGATTATCCCGAAGAAGTTGGAACAGAGAGTTTTACACTTGTGGGAAATGTAGAACCTAATGCAGAGGTTATTGTAACAAGAGGAACAGACAAGTATGTTGCAACATGTGATGAACAGGGAGATTTCAAGATCACGGAAATCCTTCTAGAGGAAGGACCAAATGTATTTGGTGTAAGTATAATTGATGAAGCAGGTAATGAAGTAGAGCTTGATGAAAAGGTCAAGGTTACCTACTCTATGGATAGTGATGTTAATGGGAATGCAGTCACTGATGAGATACCAGTTGCTTCTGGAGAATTAGAGGAAGCTATGCAGAAATTACTAGGTAATAATCTAATGATGCTATTTGGATTAATTGCAATTGTTGCATTCTTCTTTAGCTCTGGATTCGCTTTTCTTAAATACAAAGGGAAGGAAGAGTAATCTAAGCTATTCGTAAAAGAACTTATTAGGGGGGCTGATGCTCCCCTTTTAATTTTCTGTTAATATATACCGTGCAATTTTTAAAAACATTACTACAAAATTATGTAATGGTCGCTCTTTTAGTAGGAGTCTCCTGTCTCATCCCTTCCTTCGTATTGGCCAATGAGGCTGCGCTTGAAGATCCTTCTCTCCAAGAGGAGCAGGGAGAACAACGAGAACAGTTAGAACAGGCAGATGAGGTAGAAGCTTCTACTGAGATAGATCTTATGATGACCGAACAATCTGAACCAGAAAGAGAGATATTTAAGGGTAGGATAATTAAGCAGGAAAAGGTAGATTGTGGAATGATGGGTGGTGGAAGTGAAATTGACTGTTTTAGTTATGAAGTTGAACTTCTGGGTGGAGAAGAAAAGGGAGAGGTTATAGAGACCATGCCAACTTGGATAACCAATGAAGAGGCTCTATTTGACGAAGGGAGTAGAGTCTATCTTTCTAAAACGGAAGGATTTGAGGGAGAGGAAGTTTGGGCTGTAGAGAGCTATTCAAGAGAGAGCGCGTTATTAATCCTCGCAGGAGTATTTATATTTTTAATAATCTTAATAACAGGAATTCGCGGTTTAAGAGCAACAATAGGTTTGTTTATAAGTTTCTGCACAATTTACTTTTTTGCAATACCAAAGATTAATGTAGGCTCAAATTTCTTCCTAATCTCCATAATTACAATTTTGATCCTCCTGTGTGCTGCAACTTTTGTCACATACGGATTAAACAAGAAATCACTTATAGCCTTTAGTGCCACTTCCTTAGGGATTTTAATTATCATTGCAATTGGTTATGTTGTCACTACTGCCTTAGATATTAATGGCCTTGGTGAAGAGGAAGCCACTATGTTATTTGATACAACTCAAGGAGTTGTCAGACTCTCTTGGGTATTTCTTTTAAGTATTGTCATTGGTGCGTTGGGTGTCTTAGATGATGTTACGGTTGGACAGGTTTCTTCGATGCTGGAGATTTATGAAACGGATAAGACCCTCCCACCAAGAGAGCTATTTAGGAAAGCAATGAATGTGGGGAAAGATCACATAGCATCTATGGTGAACACCCTATTTATAGCTTACGCAGGTTCTAGTTTTGCATTGGTAATGTTACTCTCTGCAAACAGTCCTGACTTTAGAATATTAATAAACGAAGGATTTATAGTTGAGGAGATTGTCAGGACTCTGGTTGCAAGTATCGGTTTGATTTTGGTTGTTCCCTTAACTTCTTTTATTGCTTCTAGATTAGTTGTTAAAGTTCTCAAGTGAATATAAAATTGTTATAATCATAAATAAATTAAGCTATCTTACTATGCCAAGAATATTCTCATTTAAAGATAATAGGAAATCTTCAAACAGCTCCTCAAATAGGGAGGTGGCAGATATTTCGAGGGAGGAAAATACTTCAGGGACTAACTACAAGCATAAAAAGAAAGAGAAGCTGACAATTGACCTTTCTACGAGAACAATGTTCTTTATTCTTGCTATTCTTGGATTTATATTCTTCTCCGCAGAGCTTATCTCTGTGATTGTCTTTGTATTCTTTGGATTTGTTTTAATGGCAAGTGTCAGGCCAATAGTGAACTGGTTAAAGAAGAGGGGTTTTTCAAAGGGGCTTGCTATTACACTCCCCTACTTGTTTCTTTTTGTAGGTCTTTTAGGAATTATCGTCTTGATATCTGTTCCACTTGTTAACCAAATGACAGAACTTGCTAGAACTTTGCCTGAATGGGTAGAGAGCGCATTGGTCTCCCTTGAGGATTTCTCTATCGGAGGGTACTCCGTGGATGTTGAGAGTATAAGTACCTATATAACAGAGTTTATAAAAGGTTTCCCAACCGCCGATAATGTTAAGAATGTTGCAACTTTTCTCTCTGATTTCTTTGGATTTGGAGCCTTCCTTATTACTTCAGTAATCTTTTCGATATATCTTGTTTCAGAGCACGATACCTTAGCAGATATTGCTTTTATAAGGATAGTTTCTACAGAGAAAAGGGATAGAGTTAAGCAGCTTGTTACCGATGTCGAAGGGAAACTAGGGAGTTGGGTGTTGGGTCAAGGAGTTGTGAGTACAAGCGTGATGCTTTTTACCTGGGTGCTCCTATCTATTCTGGAGGTTCCGTTTGCTCTCCCACTTGCTATTTTTACTGGTTTTATTAATGTTATTCCAAACCTTGGTTCAACAATCTCTGGGACTCTTATGGCCCTAATTACTCTTATAACAGTTAATCCGGTAAGTGCTTTGATAGTTGGGGGATCATTTGTTATATACCAGCTTATTGAGAACTCTCTCATAGTTCCAAAGGTCATGGGTAATGCTGTTGGTCTAAAACCAATCTTTGTTATGCTTGGTGTAATAGTGTTTCTAACATTCTTTGGATTAATTGGAGGTTTTGTTGCTATCCCTCTTATGGTTATTGCTAAAATCCTTTATGAATTCTATATAGACTTGCAAAAATTAGAAGCTAAAGGTATTGTTTAGTATACGGATCTTAATTTTTTACTGCCCAATTTAAGATGCAGAATCCCACGTCGAAAAAGAGCAAAGTTTTCTTTTTTGAAGATTATTCAGCTAAAGAATTGAATGAAAATAGACTCGGAAGAAAGGGTCTAAGCTTGTTCAAACTTAAGGATATGGATGTCCCTGTCCCAGAATTTTTTGTTGTATCTAGTGATGTTTTTGTAGATTTTGCTTTTAATTCTTTAGAAGAAGGGAGGAAAAAATTACTAACAAAAGGTAGAAATCCCGAGAGAGAAGAAGTTGCTTCTCTATTTCTTAAGAATGAGTTCCCAAAGGAAGTTCAAGAAGAAATCCTTAGTGCTTATACTAGGATGTCTGGTTTTACAGATGCTTGGGTTTCAGTAAGATCTTCAGTTGTTTTTCCTGAGAACAAGCAAGTATCCTTCAGTGGTGTGTTCTCTACAGAGTTAAATGTTCGCAAATTTGACGATTTACAAGATGCAATAAAGAAAGTCTTTGCCTCTATGTTCTGTGATGATGTTGTAGCCTATGCTTCTAAGATGGGTGTCGATTTGGCAGAGGTTAAACTGGCAGTCGTTGTTCAGAAGATGGTTCAGTCTGAGGTTTCAGGTGTTGTATTTACTGTAGACCCAATAACCCAGGATAATTCTAAACTCAGCATAGAAGCTGTGTTTGGTTTAGGAGATGTTATCTCGCTTGGAGAAATCACTCCAGACACATACCTACTAAACAAAAAGGATCTCACTGTTGTTGAAAAGCATATATCTCCACAAGAGTGGATGAAGGTTAGGACTCTCAAACAGACAAGGGGGAGGGGTAACATAGAAAAGATAAAGATATCTAGTGGTTGGAGTCATAGGCAAAAGCTCTCTGACAAGGATATGAGGGAAATCTCTAAGATAGCTCTTATAGTTGAGAATAAATCTAGAGAAATCCAAAACTTAGAATGGGTTCTTTCCGGTGGTAAATTCTGGGTTCTCCAGAATAAACCTCTTTATGAAGAGTCTCGAGGGGAAAGAGTTGTAGCATTGAGCTCTGATTTAACTAGGAAGAATATCCATGACTTGATTGTAGGCTTTATTGAAAAATACAGGGGTGAATCCATGATAGTCTCTCAGGCTGTCTCGGATGCTAAGAAGATGGTGAGTAAGAATGGAAATGAGGCTGCAAAGAAATTAGAGAAGTTAATCCTTTCTGCAAAGAAAGAAGCTGAGGAAGTCCCTACATCTACTAAACAAGAGGATCTCTTAGCTTCAGGTATAGGTGCTAGCTTTGGGACGAAGACAGGTAAAGTTACGGTTGTAGATGGTCCTGTAGACAGGAAGTTTACGACAGAAGATATTCTTTTGATAAAGAGATATTCATCAGAGATGGAGTCCATGATAGTATCCTCTGGAGGGATCATTATGGATACAGGCGGTCTTACAAGTGACACCTCAATATTGTGCAGAGAGGTTGGGATTCCTGCTGTAGTTGGAGCCACAGATGCTTCCGAGAAGATAAAATCTGGGGATTGGGTCAAGATAGATGGGAATTCAGGCACAGTATATTTAGTCAAGAAAGAAACAAAGGAAGAGGTCCATCCCGTTGTTCAAGCTTACAGTGAAGGAAACGTTACAGTTGAAGAAGTTCCAGAAGAAGAGGTTGAAGAAACAAAGGAAGAAAGGAGAGAGGAAGAAAAGCCACTTCCACCTAAAGATACTACCCTCCCCCCTTCTGCAACAAAGGTGTTTAGTATGGGAGATGTAGAACCCAAGAAACTTTTTGACAACGTTGGTAATTCCCATGGAATAGTTTATGTGGATTTAGACAAAATTCTTTTAGAGGATGGCAGGCACATAATGGCCTATGTAGAAGATAAGAAGTTTGTAGATTTTTCAAACAAAATTACCGAGAAACTTTTGGAATATGTGGAATTAGCAAGGGGGGACGAAGTTATCGTTTCGATAGGTTCAAGCAAGGTAGAGAAATTCAGAAACCTAACAAAGGGTAAAAGTTACGAAGAGAGTTCTCTCCCAGATGACGCATATGGTGCAACACACTACCTAAACAGCCTAGATATGCTCAAGAGAATACTGAAGATTATTAGAAAGGTTAGAAATGTTCATAAGAAGAGAAACGTATCCGTAGCACTTCATGCCCCTATGAATGGAGAAATGATGACGGACTTTAAGAAACAGCTTTCTGGAGAAAAGCTAAGAAGAACATCTACATTTAATGTTTATGCAATTTTGGATAACCCTTCTGAGATAATTCTTGCAGACGAGATTGTTAAGTCAAAGATTGATGGCCTAATTCTTAATATGCCTAGGATAGCAAGGCAGATGCAGGGCTTTAATTTTGACCAGAAGAGTGCTAAGTATGATCTTACAAGAAATAGTGTCTTCAAGGTGTTAGACAATGTAATCGATGTAGTAAAGGATCAAACTGATAAAGTTATTGTAATCGTTGAAAATAGCAAACCCCTTATAAAATACTGTGTTCAAACCGGAGTCTATGGAATCTCTGTCACTCCCGAGGACATAACAGAAGCAAGAAAAGTTGTCTTCCAAGAGGAAAGTGATCTCATTCTTAAGAAATAAAACTTTCTTCTAACTCTCCTACTCTAACCTGTAGTATATACACCTTTCTTCGTGTTATACTTTCGAAATGAGCGAGACTCCAATGATGAAACAATTCCTGGGTTTTAAAAAACAATACCCAGATAAAATAGTCCTGTTTAGAATGGGTGACTTTTTTGAAACCTTTGGTGAAGATGCCAAGATAACTTCCAAGGTTTTGAATATAACTCTTACAAAAAGAGACAAGACAAAGAATGCTACCCTACTTGCAGGATTTCCACATAAAGCAATAGATCAATACCTTCCAAAATTAATTAGGGGTGGCTACTGTGTTGTAGTGGTTGACCAATTAGAAGACCCTAAATTAGCTAAAGGGATAGTAAAAAGGGGTGTCACTAGGGTAGTAACTCCTGGGACTTTAGATGGAGAGCAAGCCAGTAGTGTAAAAGACTCGTATTTAGCTGCGATATATCAAGATAAAAAAGAGATAAGTATTTCGCTTTGTGATTTGTCTACTGGTAAATTCCTCTTAATAAGTGATCCTTCTCGTAAGGATTTAATAAAACACGTTATCTCTTCCTACTCGCCTGTTGAAATCTTATTACTAGAGGGCGAGGAGAAATTAGATATTGGAAATCTACCAGTTCAGTTTATAGAGAAATCTCTTAGGAATAAAGAATACTCTGCAGAATTAATTAAGAAATTCTATGAAATTAAGAATGTAAATTCCCTTGATATCAAAGAGGAAAGTGAGGATCTAGTCTCAGTTGCCATGATAATAAAGTACATAGAAGAAACACAACTGATGGATCCTTCCCACATAATGAAACCAAGAAGAGTTAAATTGAATAAAAGGATGGTTCTAGATTCGTTCACAATTAACAACCTTGAATTAGTATCTAATTCCTACACGGGAGAAATAGAAAACTCTCTCTTTTCTGTTATAGATAGGACTCAAACTCCCATGGGCAGAAGACTACTCTACTCTTGGATATTAAATCCTCTAATAGAGAAAAAAGAAATAGATGAGAGATTAAACCTCGTAGAAAAGTTCACAGAGAACAAGAAGAACTTAGAAGAAATCAGAGAGAGACTAGGAGAAATAAATGATATAGAAAGGATAGTTGGGAAGATAGGTCTAGGCAGGGTTAATGCAAGGGATATGAAAGCTCTTCAAGATTCTTTGGAAAACACTGTGAATGTATTAGATATCTTGAAAAAGGATTTGAAGGTTGATTACGAGGAAATAGACAGAAAAGTTATAGAGGGACTCATAGCCAAGATAGATCAGACCATAAGGGAGGAACCTCCTACAACAATTATGGAAGGAGGGATTATAAAAGAAGGTTTTGATAAAGAGGTAGACGAATTAAGGAGTCTCACGGGAGATAGTAAGTCCTGGATAAAGGACTTTGAAAAGGAAGAAAAAGAGAAAACAGGTATCCCCTCTTTGAAAGTCAGTTCTAACAAAGTCTTTGGTTATTACATAGAAGTAACCAAAACTCATCAGGAGAAAGTTCCAGAGAGATATATAAGAAAGCAAACTCTTGTAAACTCTGAGAGATATATAACAGAGGAATTAAAAGAAAAAGAGAATATAATCCTAAATGCACAAGAGAAGATCTTTGAATTGGAATATGACATCTTTGTTAAATTTAGAGATACCTTTATTCCCTTTCTTCAGCAGCTTCAAGGACTTTCTGCAACCGTTGCGAGAATAGATGTACTATCTGGTTTCGCAAAAATTGCACTTGAATCCAACTACGTTAATCCAGAGATCTACGAAATGGGCGAAAAGGATGGGGTAATAAATATAATCAATGGAAGACATCCTTTAGTTGAGAGTATCTCAGGGGAGGAGTTTATATCTAATGATACATACTTGGACTTAAAGGATTCTAACATGGCAATTCTTACCGGTCCTAACATGTCTGGTAAGTCTACATATATTAGGCAGGTAGCAACAATAGTTCTTCTTGCTCAAATAGGGAGTTTTGTCCCGGCTAAGAAAGCTGAGATATCTCTAGTAGATAGGATCTTTACTAGAGTTGGAGCCTCGGACGATCTTAGTAGAGGAAGAAGTACATTTATGGTTGAAATGGATGAGGCTGCAAACATTATAAACAATGCAACAAAGTATAGCCTAATAGTCCTAGATGAGATTGGGAGAGGAACAAGTACCTATGATGGCGTAAGTATCGCTTGGGCTTTGTCAGAACATTTAGTAAAGGAATTAAAAGCTAGGAGTCTTTTTGCTACGCACTATCATGAATTGCTTAAACTTTCGGAGAAATTCCCAGACAGAGTTAAAAACTACAATGTTCTGGTTGAGGAAGATATCGAGGAAGGGACTGTAATATTCCTGAGGAAAATAGTTGAGGGAGGAACAGATAGGAGTTATGGTATTTATGTTGCTAAAATGGCTGGTTTGCCAAATAAACTTATAAAAAGAGCAAACGAAATTCTAGAGAGTTTTGAACAAAAGAATATGTTTACAAAGAGTAGTGATGTTAGAGAAGCAACAATAGAAAAAATAGGAGGCAAACAGACCAAGAAAAAGGAAAATGGTTTTCAGTATCCCCTATTCACAGCAAAGGAATCAGAAGTTGAAAGAGAGATACAAGATCTAGATGTAGATAATCTCACACCGATAGAAGCCTTGAATAAAATTTCCGAGTGGAAGAAGAAGGTTTAGTAAATCAAACCTGTAGACGAGGATCTAGTATAGGAATGGACAATCTTAAACTGTGATGTAGTACCCTCTTCCATATTTATTCCCTATTACATTTACCCCTGTGCAGGTAATAAATTTCTCTCGAATTCTCTGAACATAAATTCTTACACTCTCTACTTTGTATGTCTTATCTGTCTTATTCTCAAGTCCTCTCTTAATATCTTCGCATCTTAAGTATCTTTCCTCTTTCATGAGCAATGATAAAAGAGCGCTTTCTGTATCTGACAGAAAAATTTTGCAATCATTGAAGATTACATAATTAGATCTTTCGTTAAGGTATATCCCATGAAATTTTTTAAAGTTGTATGAAGATAGGCGATCCCTGAGAGTTACTATGTATCTAAAAAGAATACCCTCTATTGTTATTTGACTAAAGGGTTTTGCTACAACAAATTCAATGCCATAGCTAATTAATTCCTGTATATTTTTGTAATAGATGCTTCGGAACACTTTCCTTGTTTTGTCTACTTCTGAGTTTTCAGGAGCTTTTCCCATAATTGCAAAGATAGGGATACCCAAGTATTGATCCTTGAGTTGTTGAACAAAGCTAAAAATTTCTCTTTTGTTCTGAAATGGTCCCCTGCTTAATCCTTTTGCGTTTCGGAATATCTCAACATCTAAGAAAATGACCTTGATTCCAGATTTCCTAGGCTGAGGTTGTAGAGTTGATATCGTTCGGATATTAAACCTGCAATAACACTGATTGATCCGACGAAAAAGGTCCTTTATTTCTACTGATTTTGTTATAACTAAGACATTACCACTATTTCTATAGCCCATCGAAGGAAACAGGTATCATTAAATTACAAGAGCCTTAGACTATTTTTTCTGGTACTTCTGTAAGTGCAAGTAGTAGTTGTTCGGAAGTTTTCATATTCTTAAGGAGGACTTTGCCTTTTTCTCGTTCTTCCTCCCCAACTATGAGCACCCAGGGGATGGATCTTTTGTTAGCGTAATCTAGTTGTTTAGAAAGTTTGATTTCTTCTAGTTGAACTTCTGTGTTAATTCCTTTCTCTCGCAAGAAGGAAGCCATCTTGAAGGATTCTTCAATATCTCCTTTGTCCATTAAGGTTACGAATAACTTTGTGTTAGGGGTGTATGCAGGTAAAAGATTGTATGTTTTTAGGTAATCCAAAGTAGTAATGTCTCCCCAACCTAATCCAAATGCGGGGATTTTATCTTCTCCAAAAATTTCTAACAGATTGTCATACCTTCCTCCTCCAAAAAGAGCTCTTGGATTTTTATCTCCACCTATATCAAACATTTCCATAACTGTTCCTGTGTAGTAATCTAGGCCTCTTACTATATAGGGACAAAACTTTACATTTGTTATTTCCAATTCTTCTAGGAAGGAAAAGAGATTCAGTAACTCTTCAGCGGCTCTAGATTTTCCCTTTATCTCTTTTAGATTATCTATGTCCCATCGGACGAATTCCTCTAGTTGAGTCACTTGTTCCTCTGTTAACTCAAGATCCTTTAAGTATTCTTTAAACTCTTGTGTCTCTATCTTGGGGAAGATATCTATTGCTTTTGTAATGTCTCCCCTCTGATCTTCTGAAACTTTAAGGACTTCATCATAAAGATAATCTAATAAATAGCGACTACTAATTCTTAATTCATAAGTTTCTTTTGGAGCCTCAAGCTCTTGCATAACGGCCATTATGAATTGGATGATTTCTACTTCTGAGGCTCTCTCCCCTACTCCTAATATGTCAATATTGAGTTGGAAGAATTCCCTGCTCCTGCCTCTTTGAGGTCTTTCGTATCTATAAAATCGCCCAATATTAAAAAGTCTTAATGGAAGTCTCAACTCCTTTCTTTTAGCTGCAATAATCCTAGCTAAAGAAGGAGTCATCTCTGGTCTTATTGCTATCTCCCTTCCGCCTTTATCTACAAAGGTATAGAGTTGTTTGTTAGCAAGCTCTTCTCCAGATTTTGCTTTGTAAAGAGAAGCTTCTTCCACCAAAGGAGTATCATACTCTTCATAACCAAAGCTCTTAGCAACCTTTCCCCAAACATTGAAAAGATAATTTTTGTAAAACATCTCTTCTGGGTAGCTATCGGAGGTTCCTTTATAAGGAGAAGTGCTCAGTTTTACTTCTTCATTTTTATTTGTATTTTTTGATTCCATTCAAAAATTATATCATAACCGAATTTCTTCTGTGATATATTGTTAACATTGAATAAGAGGACTAAATAGGATATATTCTAAAGTATGAAATACAGTGTAGGAATAACTAACTCTAAGAAGAGAAAAAGTACAAGAAGTTCTAGAAACTCAAGGAAACCTAAGAGCTTTTCAAAGGCTTTTAGCCCTACTAAGTTTGATAGGTTTAAGAGTTTTAAGAAGTATAGTTCTAAGAACACAAAAAAGAAGAAAAGTAAGACTAAGGCAGGCTTTAAGTCGATAGTATCAAAGGGAAAGAAAACGGCATTGAACTTGAAGGCTAAAAAAGCGGTATATATTGGTGCTGGAGTTTTATTTTTCTTAGGTTGTTTAGCTTTAATAGGGATTGGTATATATCTTAAGAATCTGCAAGATTCCTTACCATCCCCAGATGAATTAGTAGAAAGATCTTCCGACCAGAGTACCCAGATATTAGATAGAGAAGGAGAGTTATTGTATCGAGTATATGGGGAACAGAACAGAGAGTTTGTACCTCTAGACGAGATTCCTGAGTATACTAAGTGGGCTGTTATCTCTGCTGAGGATATTGAATTCTATCAACATAAAGGTATTGATTATTTTGGTATTGCGCAAGCATTCTTCCAGAACCTAAGAGCTGGTGGAGTTGTTAGAGGTGGTAGTACTATTACACAGCAGTTGGTCAAGAGTACTATTTTGTATGATGTTTTAGGAGATGAGGCTTTTGCTCAAACTTACTCGAGAAAGATTAAGGAGGTGCTTATTACTATGCAGGTTGAGCAGAGTTTTACAAAGGATGAGATTTTGCAGATGTATATGAACGAGATTCCTCTTGGGGGGGTTAACTACGGTTTCCAAGCTGCAGCAAATTCTTATTTTGGAAAAGATGTTGATGAACTTACTTTGGCAGAGAGTGCTTTATTGGCAGGATTAATTCAGAGTCCGGGAGTATACTCCCCTCTTTTTGGATCGAACCCAGAGATGGCAGAAGAAAGGCAGGAATATGTTCTAAACCAGATGTATAGGCATAGGAAGTTGACAGGTGTCTCCGAGGAAGAGATAGAGGAGGCAAGAGAAGAGGAGATGGCATATACCTCTAAGAAGATAGATATAAATGCCCCACATTTTGTATTTTATGTAAAGCAGCTGCTTGAAGAGGAGTTTGGTGTAGATCGTGTTGAAAGAGGTGGATTGAAGGTAACAACTTCTTTGGATTCTTCTCTTCAGACTATTGCAGAGGAAGAGATTACAAAGGGGGTAGATGGTGCGAAGCGATACAATGTAAATAATGGTTCCATGGTGGTTCTAGATCCAAAGAGCGGAGAGCTTTTGGCTTTGGTTGGTTCTGTTGATTATTTTAATATAGAAGATCCTAGGGTTGATGGTAATGTTAATATTGCAACAAGTGATAGGCAGATGGGTTCCGCTGTTAAGCCATTTGTGTATTTAACTGCGATTAATCGTGGGTATGGTCCTTGGCTTCTTACTCCAGATATATCCGAGATTTCCTTTGGTAATTATAAGCCCACTAACTGGGATAAGAAATATGAAGGCTTAATTACTGCTAGAAGAGCATTGGTTCAGTCTAGGAATGTCCCTGCTGTTTATACTTTGCAGTTGGCAGGTATAGATAACTTCCTACAGACAATGGAAAAGGTTGGAGTTCCTGGTCTTGCTGGTAAGGTTGAATATGGATTGAGTCTAGGCCTGGGCTCTGGGGAGATGAAGCTCCTGGACTTTACAAATGCATATGCAACTTTAGCAAATAGTGGGGTAAGGAAAGACATAGTCCCAATCCTTAAGGTAGAAGACTCCCGAGGAGAGGTTCTTTTTGAAGTTGAAGAAAACCCTGGAACGAGAGTGATAGATGAGAAAGAGGCATATTTAGTCAACTGGATGATTTGTGACTTAGGTGGCTTTGGGGATAAGTATGGAAATCAATATTATAATGTCGCCGGTAATAAGCTTTGTGGTAAGACGGGAACGACGGATGGGCCAAGAGATCTTCTGGCATTTTTGTATAACCAGAACATTGTTGTGGGTGTTTGGACTGGGAATAATAACAATGAAGACATGCCTGGTGGTTGGTCCTCTACGGTCCCTCTACCGTTGGCTAGCTCTTTTATTAGGAGAGTTATAGAGAATTATCCTTCTACTACCTACAATCGTCCTGCGGGGATCCTGACGACATCTGTGTGTAAGGACACTGGAGCTACTCGTCCTGATGATGCTGATTGGGATTGTACAAAGGAAGCCTCCTTATATATAACAGGTCGCCCTCCACAAGTAGACAGGAGAGAGGTTATTGAAATCTGTGAAGAAAACGGCCTCATTCCTTCTAATTTGGATGCTGCTCAAAAGTATGGATTGACAGAAAAGAAGATTTTTATTGCAAAAGAATTAGAAAATAGTCTACAGCAAGCAGCATATGAGAAGTATCTTACTAAGAAAGACGATTCAAAATATATTACCTCCAAACCAGATTCGGGTATCTGTCCTCTTCCATTAGGGCCTAATAATGCTCCTGTAATAGACTTAGTGAGTCCTTCAGCAGGACAATCTGTTGTTAGGGGTAGGAATCTAGAGATTTCTGGACAGGTAAGATATTTGGAGAGTATCTCTAAGTTTGAGGTTAAGTTTGATGGTAGTAATATAAGTGGTGCCTCTATAAAAGCAGATGGTAGTTTTGTAGTAAATTACTTTGTTCCAGAAGGAACTTCTTTAGGGGACCATACAATAACGGTATTAGCAGAGGATAATTATGGTAAGGCGGATACGGAGAATGTCACTATTAAGGTTGTTGATTCTGCATCTGCTATTTCGGTCACAATGACATCTCCTCTTAATGGGCAGACATTTACACTCCCCAGCCAGTTCCCCGTTGTTCTAGTAGCTAATATATCTGGTGGGACAGTAGAGAAAGTTATATTCCAGATTACCAAGGTTGCAGGTTCTTACTCTAAAACTCTTACAGACACCAATAGCTCAGGAGGTTGGAGTCAGAATTGGGTAAAAGATGGTGTAGATAGTGGAGATTACACAATACAAGTATCTGCAGAGTCCGGAGGGACTACAATAATAGGAAGTTCAATCAGGGTAACAGTAAACTAAATTAGATTTACTTTTTCATTTTCTTTTTCAATCTTCTCACTTATTTCCGAGATCAAAGTTTTTATCTCTGTATCATCAAGAGTTTTATTAAAATCACTTGCGGTTATCCTGTAAGTAATCCTCTTTCTCTCTTTTAACTTCTCATCTGAGTATATATCTAGACATTCAATCTTATACCAAAGATTCCCCTTCTCTAATATCTGAATAATTTCATCTTCTAAGCTTTTGTATGTAGTCTCTATGGGCATTTCAAAACAGAGATCTTTTGTAAATGCTGGGTATACAGGCCTGTCTCGATACTTCTTACTAGTCGGCTTAATCTTTACAAGATCCTCCAGATTTATTTCAAAGGCTCCACTATACTCTGGTAGCTTGTGATTCTCTTTCACAGATACATTAATCTCCCCTACTATACCGACCTTAATACCCCCTATAGATATAATGCTTGCTCTGTTAGGTTCAAAGATATTTAATATGTTTTTGATGAATGGGGGAAGATCTAACTCTTCACTCTCTGCAACAAGATCATACTGGATATTCTCAATGCCCAGGTATCTAAATATCTTCTCCAAATATCTCTTTGCTACAAAATAAGGGGACGAAGTAGTATTAACTTTAGCGTTAGCTATCAGACAACTTAGATACCAATTCTCTATTGGTAATTTGTTCTCTGCTACATAATTATTCAGATGTGAGATATTCATTTCATACATTGCAAAAGCCTCTTCCCCACTCTCTAGATTCTCCCTAGCTTTTATAAATAGAGATTGGAGTAAAGTTGTTCTCATTAAGGAGAGCTCTGGTGAGAGGGGGTTCTGTATCTTATAAGCAAGATTGTTATCCAGGTCGCACTTCTTAAAAGAGTTCATCCCTACAAAACTATAATTTACAGATTCATTTGCACCGCTATTTGAAAGAACTTCTCTAATAGCTTTTTTAATTTCTATGATAGAGTTTTTATTTGGTGGTTTAATCTCTTTCGCAGGAAGTTTTATAGGAATATTGTTAAATCCAAAAATTCTTCCAATATCTTCATAAATGTCCTCTGCTATTTCAATATCTTTCCTCCAACTTGGGGGGGTTGCTTTTATCCATGTTTCTTTTTTCTTGTCCCTAACCTCAACGCTGTATTCTAGATTCCCAAGAATTGTTGCTATTTCCTTTGTTGTGAGCTCTGTCCCAAGTATTGTATTTAATTTCTCTGGGAATATTGTTGTTGTTATTTCATCTTTTTCTTCGTGATAGATATCTACAATCTCAGATGCTATTGTAGCCCAATTCTCGTTCTTTATAATCTCTGTAGCCTTTAACAAGCCAGGTAAGCATTGCTTAGGGTCAAGATTCCTCTTAAACCTCGTTGCTGCTTCGGTGAAGATACCTAAGCGCATGCTTGTTTTTCTAATACTTGTTTTGTTAAAGTTCGCAGATTCTAATATTACCCTCTTTGTGTTTTCATCTACCTCTGCTTCTTTTCCTCCAATGACTCCTGCAATTGCAATTGGATGTGTACTGTCTGCAATGACCATTGTCTCCTCATCCAGGGTGTAAAGCTTGTCATCTAGCCCTAGGATTGTTTCTTCTGGTTGTGCCATCCTGACAGTTATATTTGCGGTGTCTTCAGTGTTGGGATCATTGCTTATTAGCTTGTCATAATCAAATGCATGTAGTGGTTGGCCAATTAAAACGGATATGTAGTTTGTAATGTCGACAATATTGTTAACGGGCTTTATACCACATTTAATAAGTGTAGATTTGAGCCATACTGGAGATTCTTCTACCTTGATATTGTCTAGAGCCAGTGCAGTATATCTGGGACAAATAACTTCGGCATCGTTTGTAACTTTAATGTTTAGACATGTGTCTTCTGGTTTGAGCTTTTTGTCATAGTTTAGATACCAAGTTGGGCTGACAAATTTCTGACCAAGTATTGCTGCTAATTCTCTTGCGATTCCTAGAATTCCAAAGAGGTCTCCCCTATTTGTTAATGCTTTGTTTTCTATATCAATAACTGTGTCATTGAGATCGTAGTATTCGGCAAAAGGTTCTCCAACTGGAGCATCACCTGGTAAAACCATTACCCTTGTATGATTATTTCCTAAGTTTAACTCTCTTGCAGAACCCATCATTCCATTAGATGTAACCTCTCTGAGATTAATCTTTTTTATTACAAATGGTTCCTCTTCTGTTAGTATGCTGTAGGGAACTATTGCGCCTATCTTGAGGTATGCCACTTTATTCCCAACTTCTAGAGTCTTATCTCCAGCTACAACTTGTATGGGATCATTCTCACCATATTCTATTTTGTAGACAGCTAATTTATCTGCATCTGGGTGATCCTGTTTTTCTACAATTTCTGCAATTACAATATCTTTATAATCTTCTCTTAGATCGTGGCTGTAATCTACTTCTCCAATATGCTCTTGTATTAATTCGACAATCTTCTTGTCATCTATATTAATATCTGCGAATTTTCTTATAAGGTTTGTACTTAATCTCATTTTAAAACTGTCTTAAGAAGTTAAGGTTACTCTCTCTCAGGTATCTGATGTCATCAATTCCGAGTTTTATCATGGCAAGTCTGTCTACTCCGAATCCCCAGGCAAAACCAGAATATACTTCTGGGTCAATATCTGCTTCTTTGAGAACATTCGGGTGTATCATTCCACAACCCATGATTTCTATCCAACCGGAGTGTCCACATGTAGAACAGCCACTCATGTTACAGAATGGACAGCCTATTACAAATTCACAATCTGGTTCCGTGAATGGGAAGTAAGCAGGTTGGATTTTAACTTTGAGGTCTGTTTCTAAGTATCTTTCTAGATATGTTTTTATTGTAGCTATCATGTTGGAAAGAGATACGTCTTTATCAACATAAACACCTTCTATTTGGTGGAATGTGTGTTCGTGTCCAGCATCTGTTGCCTCATTCCTAAAGCATCTCCCAGGGAGGACTACTGCTATTGGAGGGGGTCCAAACTTCTTTAGTGCTCTGTTTTGCATTGTAGATGTATGAGCTGGTAGAACTAATCCATCCTCTGTTCTAAAGGTGTCATACATGTCTCTTGCGGGATGTCCTTTAGGGAAATTGAGGGATTGGAACATATTGTAGTCATCATCGATTTGTCTGCTTTCTAGGATGTCAAAACCCATACTGCAAAAGATACTTAGAAGTCTCTCAACTTCTTTGGTAAGCGGGTGTTTACTTCCTTTAAGAGAAAGCATTTCACTGTATGTTGTAGTATCTTCGTTAATGTCAAAAGGTGCTGTGGGATCAATTTTAGGCTTGGAAGAATACTCACGATTTTCTTGTATCTTTTCAGAGATATTATCTTCTACAAAAGTTTTTAGTGTGTTTACCTCTTTTCCATATATTGGTTTCTCCTCAGATGGAATGTTTGCAATCTCCTTTAAAGCTTCTGTTACTAAGCCCTTTTTGCCTAAGTATTTCTCCTTAAGCTCGTCGTATTTTAATTTCCCAAGATCTTTAGTGAGGGATGTTTCGACTTTGATGAGATTTTTATGTGTGTATTCCATAATTAAAAGTATACTATATCGTTATAAAATATTAAACAAAAAGACCCTTTGCAGGGTCTTTAGCATTTCCTAAAAGCAAAAACCCTACAGAGATTTAACTATAAAGGAAAATACCTCAGGGTTATTAACAGCTAAGTCAGCTAAGACTTTCCTGTTTAATTCTATCTTGCCATCCTTGAGCTTTTTAATGAAGTCTTTATATTGCATGTCATTTTGTTTACATGCAGCGTTGATCTTGGTTATCCAGATTCTTCTCATCTGAGCACCTCTCTTCTGTCTGTGATCATAAGCATATTGTCCTGCATGTAGGTATGCTTCGTGGGATACTCTGTATAACTTACCTTTTGTTAATCTATATCCCTTTGTCTTGTTTAAAACTTTCTTGTGTCTTCTTTTTCTTGTTGTTCCGCCTTTTACTCTCATCTTTTTTAATCCTAGATATTAACTATTTTTCTAATTAAATTCTTCTTTATTGAGCTGTCAACCTGAGCGTTATCCTTCTGTCGTCTCTTTTCTCTTGCAGACTTCTTAGTTCTTAAGTGCCCTTGGTGACTCTGTTTGTATATCAATTTAGGAGGTGTATTACCTCTTGGTTTTGATAACTTGATTCTCTTTTTTGCTGTTTTATTTGTTTTTTGTCTAGCCATTTGCTTTGAACGTTATTGAAATCCTATTGCCTTCTCGTTTAGGCTCGGCTTCGATACTACTATAATCGCTAAAATTAGTCAATATTTCAGCGAAAACTTCCTTAGCCAAGTCCATTGATTGTCTTCCTCTCTTTTGCATTACGAGTCTCACGGGGTGACCTTTATCTAGGTACTCCTTAGCTCTTTTTACTCTGTGTTCAATATCTCCTTCGTCTATGACGGGAGAAAACCTAAACTCTTTCTGTTCCTTAGTTTTACTTTTACTCTTTCTGCTCTTCTTTTTCTGTTCGTATAGGTATTTTGAGAAGTCCATTATCTTACAAACAGGAGGTTTTGCTGTAGCCCCTACCTCTACTAGGTCAAGTTGATTCTCCTTCGCAAGTTTTATTGCCTCCTCTGTTTTAACTACGCCTTGGTTTTCTCCTTCTTGATCTATTAATTGTACCTCTGGATCTTTTATTTCTTGATTCACTCGTGGACCTCTTGATTTTTTAAATGTCATTTATTAATTAAATTTATTAAATTATTTATTTTTCTTATTACTATTTTGGTTAGAAAAAGATTCTTTCTTTCGAATTTCTTCTTTTAGATTGTCTATGAATTCTTGCGTTTTCTTTAATCCCTCTTCCCTATTGTTTCTAGCTCTAATAGATACAGTCTCAGTTTCTATTTCCTTGTCTCCCACGACTACAATGTAAGGTATCTTCATTTTCTCAGCATCTCTAATTCTAGATTGCATACTCTTGCTTCTTTCATCTACCTTGACCCTAATCTTCGCTTCTTTTAGTTGTTCAAATACCTCGTTAGCATACTCTGTATGCTTCTCTGATATAGGGATTATGCAAACTTGCTCAGGTGCTAACCATAGTGGGAAGTCTCCACCATGATGTTCTATTAAGAATGCAAAGAATCTTTCAAAAGAACCAATGAGTGCTCTGTGGATCACAAATGGTTGTTTCTCCTCTCCATCTGAGTCAACATATGTAATTTCAAATTTTTCTGGGAGATTGAAGTCTAATTGTATTGTAGATACAGAGTCTTCTTTACCAAAGACATTTACAGCTTGAACATCAATCTTTGGTCCGTAAAAAGCAGCGTCTCCAGGAACCTCTTCAAAGGTGGCCTTTCTGTCTGTTAAGACTTTTCTTAGAGTATCTTCAGCGAGTTTCCACTTCTCGGGATCTCCAGCATATTTGTCAGGATTTGATTCCTTGTCAGAGAGGGAGAGTCTATACTTGTAATTGTCAAAACCTACATCTTTGTAGAAGATTTCGAGAAGGTCAAAAGTTTCATTTAGCACCTCTTCTAATTGCTCAGGGGTACAGAACAAGTGAGCATCATTCTGAGTAAATCCTCTAACTCTCTGGAATCCATGTAATTCTCCTGATTTTTCATATCTATATACAGTTCCGAATTCTCCAAGTTTGTATGGTAATTCTCTATAACTTTTTGGAGTTAGTTTGTAAACCATCATAGTTGCAGGACAGTTCATCGGCTTAAGGTAGTAAGTCTCATCTTCTATTTCAATGGGGGCATACATTGAGTCCTTATAGAAATTGAGGTGTCCGGAGGTTTCGAATAATTCTTTTTTATTTATATGTGGAGTTAGGATATGTTCATATCCGGCTTCTCTTTCAAGGTCAAGCATATAATCTTCTAAGATGGTTCTTATCATGTATCCTCTTGGAAGCCATACAGGTAATCCCTGCCCTATTTCATTAATAATGGCGAATAATTGCAACTGTTTACCTAATTTCCTATGGTTTCTTTTTTCTAATTCTCTCTGGTTCTCTAAGTATTCTTGTAGCTCCTCTTTAGTTTCAAAGGCAGTTCCATATATTCTAGTTAGCATCTTGTTCTTTTCATCTCCTCTCCAGTAAGCTCCAGCAGTCTTTGTGAGTTTTACTGCTCCAATCTCATTGGTAGAATCAATATGAGGACCTCTACAAAGGTCTGCGAAATCATTATCACCAGTCACATAGAAACTAAATTTGTCGCCTTCTAATTCTTTAAGAAGTTCCAATTTATATACTTGGTCTGTCTTTTTTAGATATACTTCAGCTTCTTTTCTGCTCATCATAATCTGCTTGAATGGAAGATTTTGTTTTATTATCTTTTTCATTTCCTTCTCAATCTTTTTAAGATCTTCCTCTTCTATTGGTTCTGTAAATTCGAAATCATAGTAGAATCCGTTTTCAATAGCAGGTCCTATACCTAACTTGGTGTCAGGATAGAGTTTTAGTACTGCTTGAGCAAGGATATGTGAGGCAGAGTGTCTCATTTTCTCTAATTTTAATTTTTGTTCAGAATCCATAATAAAAATATTTATTTAACTTAATATTTGGGGAAAAACGATAGCATTAGAAAAGAGATGTTGAAAAAACAATTTTACACAGTTTCTCCTTTGTTTTACCGAATTGTTTATACATTGTCCCTATTTTATATTTTTAATACCTATTTTGCAATTACTTTACTATATAAAAGGATATTGTGTTCAAGCCAAAGTTGTAGGAATCTAATAGTTTTATGTGGTCTAGAGATAGTTTCTCAAGCGGATATTTCTTGGGATGTTTAAGTATTAAGGCTCCCTTAAATTTCTCCTTGCTATTTTGTACTCCAGGAAGGAGATTTGATGCCATGTTTATTATCTCCTCCATTTTGTAGGTTTTCTTTGTGTTATATAATTTGTATGGAGGATCTAGGAATATTATGTCAAAGGCTTCGAGGGGATCCTCATTGTTTTTTTTGTAAAGGTATTCCCCTACTTTAGATTTAATGACCTCGGAATCTAGTAAGAATCCAGTGCTTGTAATATTTTTTTTCAATATGTAGATAGCATTTTTAGAAGCTTCAACGAAAGTGGCATATTCAGCTCCTCTTGAAAGTGCCTCTAAGGCAAAGGAACCGGTTCCAGCATATAGGTCTAAGACTTTTTTCTTGTAGATATCTTTTTGGAGGATATCAAAGATTTGAACTTTCATTCTGTCGGTTAGTGGTCTTGTTGTTTTAGGTATTTCTAGTTTGAAATTCTTTGCTTTACCTGCTGTGATTCTAACAAAGGTTTTAATAGTGGGTTCTTTGTGTAGCATTTTTTCTCGAAGGAAGACTTTTTCTCTTTCGTCAAACTCCTCTGGAGTTCTTACTTTCCACTTGTTTCTATCTTTTCTAAGTTTTTTTGCTGAGTCGTATTTTAAGCTCATGGGGATATTATACCCTATTTATAAGGATTTTTTAACTTAGTAGGTTTTGAAACTATGGGAGGTCAAAGATAATTCCTCCAAGCTGTAAATTTTGGAAGGTGGCATAGGACCCAGCGGTTATGAAGTAACCTGTCCCCCAAGGACTTACAGCATTTGCTGCATCCCAAAATCTAATTCTCCAATAGTATGTTACACCCTCAAGACTTAGTGTTAAACCATTGTATGTTATATCTGGACTTCTGGCACCCTGGGTTGTCGTGTTCATGAATTGTTGACCGGAGTCCCACATTACAGTTCCAGTAAATGTTTCATTTGTGTTAACCTCTATTTCGTAGTAGTTAGAGAAGTCGTATGGGTTCGGGTCGTTATATATTGCAGAGAATACTGGCTCTGTGTCGTTAACTCTCGGGTTATTAGTAATACCATTTACCAGTAGTCCCGTTGGTGCTGTTGGAGTTTGGTTTGCCTCCATGGTAAAGCTTGAGGTAGTGGACCATGGGCTTACTGAACCTACGCTATCCCAGAATCTTATTCTCCAATAATATGTTGCTCCATTTAATGATAGTTCTGTTCCGTCATAGGTAATCTCTGGGGATCTTGAGCCTTTATTTGTTTGGGCCATTAAAGTTTGTCCTGTATCCCACATTACACTGCCGGTAAAGCTGGAGTTTGTATTAACTTCTATTTCGTAATGTTCAGAATATTCAGTAAAGGAAAAGTGTGTAGAACAATCATCTGAGTCATTAAATATGGCACTAAATGTTGGGTCTAGAATCCCTATATCTATTGGATTCACTAGGCTCTCTGTTAATGGTTGTGTTGGTGCTGTTGGTGGGATATTCATTTTAAAGTTGGCAGTAGCAGACCAGCCACTTACTGTCCCGTATGCATCTGCAAACCTTATCCTCCAGTAATATGTTGTTCCATTGTAGGTTAGTGCTGTTCCTGCGTAAGATATGGGATCTGTTCTTGAGCCACTGGTTGTAGAGATTCCTCCCGTGAGTCCACTGTCCCACATACTTGTCCCCAGAAAATCTGACTGAGTATTTACCTGTATCTGGTATTGAGAAGCAGAATGTCCATCTGGGTCGTTATATATGGCGGTGAATTCTGGGGTTGTTTCTGACACACAAGTTGGGTCTATATTTGCTTCCGTTTCAAGGTAAGTAGGTGTTGAGGGGGCTCTGTTCATGGTGAATTGAGCAACAGCAGAATAAGGGCTTGTTAACAAAGCTGCATCTGACATCCTTATTCTCCAGTAATACGTAGAACCATCCAAGCTTAAGGAGGAGCCACCATAGTTAAGATTCGAAGTTCTCTGTCCTACCGCGGTTTGTGTCATAGAGGTGAGCCCAGTATCCCACATACTTGTCCCAGTAAAAGTGTTATTAGTATTTACTTGTATCTGGTATTGTTCTGAGTAGTCTCCAGTGTCAGGGTCATTGAATATTGCCGAGAAATAGGGTGTTGTATCTGCAATCACTGCAGGGCTCGAGGTGTCGTTGATCCAAGGGTTTGTTGGTGCAGTTGGTGCGGAATTGTCAGGTTCCCAGTTTGCCTGTATGGTCATAGCAGCGGTAACGCTACTGCAAGATCCATCTGCAGGGTTGAAAGTACCAGCGCAACTTCCACTGGTTATTGTAAACTTGTCTCCAGTTTTTACGAGAACATAATCCACCCTTGAACAAGAAGGCCCTGCCGCTGAACTCCCATAATCTACGACCCTGCTAGTGGGAGTACATGATCCTCCATTTGCGTTATAAGTAACTGTATACGTATTTATTGCCCAGTCAGCACGAATATAAATGTCTGAGGTAATTGAAGAGCAAGCCCCTGTGGAAGTGGTAAAAGTACAAGTCCCGGATGTTTTTGTAAATCCCGATAATGTGTAATTTGTCCTAGAACAGGAAGGTCCTGCTGCTGAACCGCCTCTGCAAATATTAAGTCTACTCGTAGGAGTACAGCTTCCCCCATTCGCGTCGTAGTATACATCGTAGTTCAAAAGCCAGCAGGTTCTAGTACTTGTTCCACAGGAGCCATGGCAGTTATATCTCGTACAAGAGGTAGTTGTTGTCGAGCAACCTGTATTTGTAGTTGTATATCCAGTTGGGCAGCCGGGAGGTGTACAAGTGCCACAAGTTCCTTTGTCACAGCACATTGTTCCACACCGTGTTGTAACACACTTAAATTCGGAACTATAACAACTAGCTCTATATACACATCCTCCCGACCCTGTTGAACCACAACAAACAGAGCTATAACAGGCCGCCTGAATAGGAGATTGAACAAACCGCAATATTAGACTAAGAGAAATTATAGCAATAACAGATAAGATTACTCTTGTGAATTTCTTTTTATCAGCGCCAATACTTAACATTTCAAAGGTTTCTTAAGGTATAAATATTCTTATTTTTTACTTTTCTTTCTTTTTACTTTTCCCTTTTTACTGGTGAGTACACCTAAAACCCAGCCCAAAACAAACGAGAGAGGAACTAGAATAATAGGGACAATATATGAAGTTTTAGTTTCTGTAATAATTTTTATTATATTTTTACTATCTTCTAAGGGATCCACCAAGGAATCACTGTCCCCTAAGACAAGTGTTAAAATCTTTTCTGCTTCTTCTAACTCTCCATCTCCTGCCCTTACCACATATTGACCATTTTCCATATTTGTTATGCTAAAAAGCACAAACCAGTAACCATCTTCTCTTGCTGTAGTAGTTAACTCTTTCTCTGCAAAGTATACATAAACCTCACTGTTTGGTTCTGCTGAACCTGCTAGTCTAACTGCGTCATCTGCTTTAACCAAAACCGTATCCCCATCTATGAGTTCTGCAGCCTCATTATTAATCATCACACTAAGCAATACTACGGAAGGTTCTGCTTCTTCCTCTGTAATCTCCTCGGTTTCTTCCTCCTCTGGTGTGGCCTCTTCTTCTTGGGCATAGACAACACCATCCCTAGAAAGATTTCCAAAGGTTAAAAAACTTGTAGAGAAAATAGAAAAAGAAAGAATGAAAACAGATAAAATTCTAAGAAACATATTTATCAAGGGTCAGTTTAAATACATATAACTAGTTCATTTTGTAATAATTTCACCAAGTTGTCAACAGCCTTTAGTGCTAGAAAAGATATTTGTAGAGGAGGATATTACAACTTTGGGGCTGTGCTATTTCCATAAAGGAGATATATTGTTTTCCCTTCCGCAGGAATGGACGTTATTTTAACCGAGACTTTAGTGTTTTCGCTGTTACAACCATCTTCTGTATTAGGTTGCCCCAGTATTTCGAACTCAATCGAAGACTCATTGTCCTCGTCTAGGAATCGCATGTCGTTACAGGTCGGTTGTAATTTGCCAAGTTCAATCAATTCTTTGGTGTTTATTGTTATCTCTACATCCTCTGTAAAAGTTAGTCTCTCTCTATCATTTTCTATCTTTATCCCCTTTCTGTAGAGCCAACTACTACTTTTACCAGCAATCTCGGGGGCGTCTATGATACTACTACTCTGGTCCCGAATCATTTTGACACTAATGCCAATGGTGACCAGTAATATCACAATGGTAATTCTCTTTCCTAAATCCATAATGATATATTGTAGCAAAAAGAGAGATAAAGTTTTTATAAAGGAGGTTCTAGCTGTTTCTTGTTATTTCGTAAAGCACTGTGGTAGCACAATTTGCTACATTTAAAGATTCTTTTAGGCCCCTCATTGGAATCATTATTTCTTCTGTAGAGAATTCCTCAAGGATCTTTTCATCTACGCCATTTTTCTCATGGCCAAATACTAGAGCTAGCTCATCAGGGTAATCCACTTCTTGAAAGTTTTTTGCATCTTCTGTAAGTTCAACTGAGTATATCGGGATATTCATATCCCTAATCTCTTCAAGAGCGTCTTCTGTAGTATCATAGTGTTCTGAATGGACCATTTCTGTAGCACCTAGTGCAGTTTTTTCTAGCTTAGGATTATCTATGTCTGCAGTTATCCCACATAGGTAGATTTTCTCTACATGTCCAGCTCCATCTGCGGATCTAAAGATGCTTCCCACATTGAACACTGATCTTATATTGTCTAAAACTATGTGTATTTTCATCTAAATATATTCTCTAAGATTTTTTCTGGTTTATTATCTTCTTTAAGATGTCTTTTTGCAAGCTTTCTTGCTTTGTTAAGTAGTTTAATGTCATGTATTGATGCTACCTTGAAATTGGGAACCCCAGATTGTCTGAGTCCATAAACTTCTCCAGGTCCCCTACTCTCCAGGTCATATTCTGCAACCTCGAATCCACTATTATGGTCTGCGAAGTAAATTAATCTCTCTTGCGAAGGAGAATCTTTTTCTACATTAGAGCTAGGGATAACAAAGCAGTAAGACTCTTTATCTCCCCTTCCTACTCTCCCTCTTAATTGGTGAAGTTGTGCTAGGCCAAATCTCTCTGCATCTTCTATGACCATTATTGTTGCATCTGGGATATCTATTCCAACCTCAATGACAGTCGTGGAGACCAACACCTGTATTTTTTTCTCTCTAAAGTCTTTTAATAATTTTTCCTTCTCCCTCTCTTTCAATCTCCCATGCAGGAAGTCTACTTTTAATCCCTTAAATAATTTTTTTAGGTATTCTACCTCTACTAAGACAGCTTTAGCATTAAGCTTTTCGGATTCTTCTATTAATGGATATATTACGAAAGCTTGGTCTTCATAAGCACCATCCTTTTCACTCTCTTGAATTTTTTCTTTTATCCAATTAAAGCAATCCTCACGCTTTCTGTATGGAGTGAAGTATGTTTTTATCTCTTTCTGGTATTTTGGTTTCTGTCTTATTTCAGAAACGTCCAATCCCCCGAAGAATATCTCTGTAAGACTTCTTGGTATTGGAGTTGCCGTCATTGTTAGGTAGTGTGGGGAGTTTTTAGTTTTTTGTTTGAAATAATCTCTTTGTTCTACCCCAAATCTATGTTGTTCATCGATTATTACTAAGTTCAAATCTTTTGGAAGTTCTTTCTCATAGAGTATTGCGTGTGTTCCTATGATGAGTTTATTGTCTGCTTTTTTGATTGTTTTTTTAGTGGAGATGCAGAGCTCTATGTCTATATCAAAATCATTAAAGATTTTATTGAATGTTTCGTAGTGCTGCTTTGCGAGAACTGTTGTTGGTGCAATTAGTATGCTAGAGTAACCGTTCTTGATTGTATTTAATATTGCTACTGCTGCCACTACTGTTTTACCACTCCCTACATCTCCGTTTAACAATCGGTTCATAGGTTTCTTTTTGCTCGTATCTTGAAGAATCTCCTCGACGGCTTTGTTTTGATCATCGGTTAATTCAAATGGAAGAGATTTTATAAAGTCGTTCAATACTGGAGATTTTATTTCCATTGATTGGCTTCTCTCTTTCTCTTGTTTAAGTTTTTGTGATTCTATTTTGAATGCAATTCTAAGCATCTCATCAAACGCTAGTCTCTTTCTCGCTTCTTCAATCTCCTCTTTCTCTTTTGGAAAATGTGTTTTCTCAAGAGCTTCATTTAGTGTGATGAGGTTAAACTTGTCCAAATATTTTTTACTAAGGGGATCCTTAACTAATTTGTCAAAACCTCCTGTTTCTTTCTCCAACGCTTTTATTTTTGATCTGATGATTCTAGAACTTAGACCTTTTGTCTCTGGGTAGATTCCAACCAGCTTCCCAAGATGTGTTTGGTTTTGTGGGTCTTCTTTAAACTTTTCAAACTTGGGGTTATATATACTTTTGCGATTTCCTTTTTTTGTTATCTTTGCACTGAAAAGGTATATGTCTCCATCCTTAAGGTTTTTTTGTAGGTATGTTTGGTTAAAATAAGTAAGGCTTAAAGAACCTGTCTCGTCTTTTACTCTTACAGTGGTAATTTTTTTCCTAAAGTAGGCTGTAGTAACCTTCTCTATTTCTGCGAGAAATGTTCCTTCCCCTACTTCTTTAAATTCGTCAATACTAATTACAGAAGATGTATCTTGGTATCTAAAAGGAATATGGAAAAGCAGATCTTGAACTGTCTCTATATTTAACTTGGAAAATTTCTCGGCCTGTTTTTCCCCAATTCCCTTTATTTCAGTTGTTGGACTTTTCTTGGAGAGGCTCATATGTCTATATGATTGAGCTAATTTTTAAATGTGTGATTGTGGAATTCTACTATATTGCAAATAAGCTGAGTAGGATTGGTGCAACGATTCCTCCTACGAGGATTATTGCTATTCCTATGTTTATAGCGGCTTTTAATCTTTTTTTGGTCTTTTTCTTCATGTCTTTATTTTAGCCTTTTCTTCTATATTTTGAAAGTTGGTTTCTAATTCTGAATTTTGTAGCTTCTGAATTAACGTCTCGTAATGCCTCTATCTTCTGGTATTTTTTATTCTTATCTCTTTTTATTTCTACCACATCTCCTGTTTTTAACTTCGTGGAAAGTTTCGCTGCTTTACCATTTATTAGTACTCCTGTTGCGCTATTTCCTATTTCTGTGTGTAGCTTGAATGCAAAGTCTAGAGCTGTGTCATCTTTATTTAAGTCCAAGATCATCCCCTTCGGTGTGAATGGAAATACCTCGTCCTTGTAGATGGAGCATTTGATTGGGCAGTTTATTTTATGTTTTCTCTCTTTTTTACTCTTCTTAAAGTTTTTATGTATTTCTTCGACCCAATTATACTTGTTTGTTGGCTTGGCATATCTTGATTTGCTAGCTTTATATGCTATGTGTGAGGCGGGTCCATATGTGTTGTGGTAGTACATATCTTTTGTCATTATTTGAACCTCGATCTTTAAGTCTGAAATGGAGGGGAATTTAATTGGAAACTGTATTGCTTTGTATCCATTAGGTTTTGGGTTCGAGATATAGTCGTCAAAGAGATCATAATCTGGTTCACCATTGTCCATTAATTTCTCCAGGACAAAAAAGCATTCATCCTCTTTATTAGTTA
>Ga0172382_10000396_pt1 | contig 81586 bp, 73 predicted proteins | sample Leawel138RmetaG_FD_122245 | JGI IMG/M metagenome (GOLD analysis project Ga0172382, IMG submission 122245) | Leachate microbial communities from a municipal landfill in Southern Ontario, Canada - Leachate well 138R metaG | ecosystem: Engineered > Solid waste > Landfill > Unclassified | place...
GGGTGTACTTATGCTGGTTTCGACCAATGGTCGTGCACGGTCGGAGATTCCGACGAAGTTCACAGACCTGCGCGTACCATCATGGTCCCCATACCTGCCATAGGGTATACCAATACTAAACCAAACGGGGTTTATCAGGAGTCTATGATGGAAGTTATCAAGTTCGGCAAGTTTGCAGCTCTGGTTGTCGCTTTCGGCGTTGTGGTTGGCTGTTCCTCCAAGGGCGGTGATGCAGCCGGCACAGGTGCAGTCGACCCGAACGCTGGTTATGACAGCTCCACCTCTTCGGCAGGTAGCAGCAGCGTCAGCAGCGAAGAAGCGGCTCTGCGCGCCATCACCACTTTCTACTTCGAGTTCGACAGCTCCGAGCTGAAGCCTGAAGCCATGCGCGCCCTGGACGTACACTCCAAGGACCTCAAGGCCCAGGGTAACCGTGTAGCGCTGGAAGGCCACACCGACGAGCGTGGTACTCGCGAGTACAACATGGCTCTGGGTGAGCGTCGTGCCGCTGCCGTTCAGCGTTACCTGGTTCTGCAGGGTGTTTCCCCTGCACAGCTGGAGCTGATCTCCTACGGTGAAGAAAAGCCGGCTGCCACTGGTTCCAGCGAAGAAGCCTGGGCTCAGAACCGTCGCGTCGAACTGCGTAAGTAAGAGGTCGCATGAAAGGGTATCAGGGATTCGTTCTGGGTTGTCTGCTGGTGCCGGTGACGGCACTGGCTCAGGTTCCGGTAATGGAAGGCAGTTCGGGCAGCAATGCCCGTAACTACCAGACGCAGGCCCAATCACTGCCTGATACCCGATCTTCCTCGGCTGGCCTTTCGATGGAAGGCCAGCTCATGCAGCAATTGGATCAGATGCAGCAGGAAGTTTCGATGCTGCGTGGCCTGCTGGAAGAGCAGGAACATCGACTGAAGAAGTTGGAAAAGGATCAGCTTGATCGTTATCAGGATCTTGATCGCCGACTTTCCATGATTTCCACAGGTTCGTCGGCGCCGACCAGCGCGAACGGATCTGCCAGTGAACACAGCCTGCCGCCGATAACACCGGCCCCCTCCGGCCAGCGTGCCGACCAGGCTGCAGAACCCGCTGACCCGGCGCGTGAAAAGCTGCTGTATGAAGCCGCTTTCGACCAGGTCAAGGCGCGGGACTTCGAAAAGGCGGAAATGGCGTTCAATGCCTTTCTGCGGCGTTACCCCAACAGCGAGTATGCCGGCAATGCCCAGTATTGGTTGGGCGAGGTCTATCTGGTGCAGGCAGACCTGGAATCGGCCGGGCAGGCCTTCGCCAAGGTTATCAGCCAGTACGCCGGCCATCGCAAGGAAGCTGATGCCCTGTACAAGCTTGCGGAAGTGGAACGGCGTATGGGTAATGCGGACAAGGCGGCACAGCTCTATCAGGAAGTGCTCAGCAAGCATCCTGATGCATCGGCAGCCCAGTTGGCCAGGCGGGAACTGAACGCCTTGCAATAATGCGGTAAAAAGTAAAAAAAATTCTTGAGTTTCTTTTTCAAATCAGTAAGATATCGCGCATTCAACGGGTCGTTAGCTCAGTTGGTAGAGCAGTTGGCTTTTAACCAATTGGTCGTAGGTTCGAATCCTACACGACCCACCATCTTTCCCCCCGTGATACTCTCCTGGCCGCCAGGCCGCTCTCTTCATCAGTTTGATTTTCTTTTCTTCCCTTTGTCTGTCAAACGTCCGCAATTCCGCTTCGTTATTCAGTCATTTCCTGTTCTTCTCCTTCGATGTGATGCTCCGGCCGTTCCTGTGAAATTAGGTTGAACCACCATTCAAGCGCTACGGTCACTTGTTTTACCACTCACTTGCAATACCAGTAGGAGCTACTTCATGAATACTGATTCGAAGGAAGTGATTTCCACCCTGAACGATCTGATCGAAACCTGCAAGGATGGTGAGGAAGGCTTCCGCGTCTGTGCCGAAGACATCAAGCGGCCAGAGTTGAAAACCCTGTTTGCCCAGCGTGCCACAGAGTGCGCGCAGGCAGCTCAGGAGTTACAGGCGATCGTCATTCGCCTGGGTGGTGATCCCGAGGACAGCACCAGCGTGGCAGGTGATCTGCACCGTCGCTGGGTCGATCTCAAATCGCTGGTTACCGGCAAGAATGACGAGGCGATACTCAATGAGTGCGAGCGCGGCGAGGACGTCGCCAAGAAGAGTTACCACAAGGCGCTGGAAAAGGCGTTGCCCGAGGACATCCGCCAGGTGGTGCAGCGGCAGTACGATGGCGTGCTGCGTAACCACGATCAGGTGAAGATGTTGCGCGACGCCGAGCGGGCCCGCAGCTGATCCGGCCAGCAAGTTCATGAAGCCGGCGCCAGCTGCTGCGGTATCTGCCGCCAGCTGCCCGCCGGCTCTGCATTATGTCACTGACGCCACGCCTGGTTTCAGCCGACGATTCCTCCGGGGCAAACCCGCCTACTTCGATGAACAGGGCCGACGTATTGTCGATGCCCGGATCATCAGCCGTATCGATTCATTAGCCATTCCGCCTGCCTATCGTGAGGTGTGGATCTGCAGTGATCCGCTGGGCCATCTCCAGGCAACCGGCCGTGATGACCGGGGTCGCAAGCAATACCGCTACCACCCACTGTGGCGGGAGGTTCGCGATACAGCGAAATACGACCGTCTGCTGGCCTTCGGTAACGCCCTGTCCCGGCTGCGGCGAGAGCTGGATAAACGCCTCCGCATGCGTGGCCTGGGTCGCGACAGGGTAATCGCCGCGGTGATCATGCTGCTGGATGAGACCTGCATCCGTGTTGGCAACCAGGAATACACCAGGCAGAACAAATCCTATGGTTTGACTACCTTGCGCAATCGCCACCTGAACCTGCGGGGCGCCAATATCTGTTTCCAGTTTCGTGGCAAGAGCGGGGTGCAGCAGCAGGTGGCTCTGCGGCATCCGCGTCTGGCAACCATATTGCGCCGTTGCCGTGAGCTGCCCGGCCAGCACCTGTTCCAGTATCTGGACGAGGCAGGGCAGCCCTGCTCGGTCAGTTCCTCGGATATCAACACCGTCCTGCGGGAGATAACAGGCGCGGACTTCACTGCCAAGGATTACCGCACCTGGGCCGGCAGCGCCCTGGCACTGGCCAGCCTGCGTGACAGTCTTGCCGAAGGGCAGGCGCCGAGCAAGCAGACGGCGGTCGAGATGGTGAAGGAGGTGGCGCGGCCGTTGGGCAATACACCTGCCGTCTGCCGCAAATGCTACATCCATCCAGCCATCATCGAGGCTTATCTGTGCAGCGACCTGGATTCGGTTCAATGGAGCGCCGGCCGAGCCAGAAGGCGCTGGCTCAAGCCGGAGGAGGTGGATCTGATGGTGTTTCTACAGCTCTGCCAGAGCGAGCAGGCGTCAGGGTAGCCGTTGTTCCTGGCGTTGCTCCTCGATGCCCTGGTATTCCCCGGGCGGGGAGATCGCCCGCCAGCTTTCCAGATAGAACAGGCCCACACTGATCAGGGCCAGCAGCCCGGCGGCCACTATGCAGGCACCATAGAAGTAGGTCTTGTCCTGGTGCAGCCGCATGAAGCGGGGCAGGCCGTAGTACAGCTGCAGTGCAGAAAAGAACCCCATCACCGGGAGCGTGAGCACCACCAGCCAGCGCTCGGGGTACAGCGCTACCAGCCCGCCGAGCATGAAGGGCACCGATAGAAAGGTGGCGAAGGCGATGCCCTGCAGGGCAGACGGGCGAAAAGGCGTCCGAAACAGGACCCAGCGCACGATATAGCCCATGATGATGGCGTTGCTCACGAATGCCAGCCAGACGGCGACGGCCAGCAAGGCGGCACTGGTGGTGCTGAGGAAATGTCGCTCCTCCGAGCCGAACAGCGCCCAGCCCGCCACGCTGCTGCCATAGTAGACGCTCAGGGCGGGAACCAGAGAACCGATCAGCAGCAGCGGGACGAAGCCCCAGGGGCTGTGCTCCATATCATCGTGGATGCGCTTCCAGGTGGTATTGGGTGCGTAGAATAGACCGGGTACGTATTTGAACATGAGCAGCCTGCTTTGTAGGGGTCCTTGTAAATCTTGACTGGGTGCACAGGCGATAGTTCCGGTTGGCTTTGCCGGCCACGCATCGGTAGAAATCGGCGGTCGTGGTATGATGTGGGCATTCTGTTCCCGGAGGGGTTGTTAGATGTCTCAGATTTCCGAAAGGTTGCTGGTGCAGGCCCATCTGGCCGCCAAGGAACCTGCCCCGCTGACCGATGTCGAGAAGGCCGATTACAAGGTTCGCATCGCAGCGGCGCTGAAGGCGCACGATGCTGTGCTGGTCGCGCATTACTACACTGATCCGCTGCTGCAGGAGTTGGCAGAGGAGACCGGCGGCTGCGTTTCCGATTCCCTGGAAATGGCCCGTTTCGGCAAGAACCATCCAGCCACCACGCTGGTGGTGGCTGGTGTACGCTTCATGGGCGAAACCGCGAAGATTCTCAGTCCCGAGAAGCGCGTGCTGATGCCAACGCTGGATGCCACCTGCTCGCTGGACATCGGTTGCCCGATCGACGAGTTCTCCGCCTTCTGTGACCAGCACCCGGATCGTACCGTGGTGGTGTATGCCAACACCTCGGCGGCGGTCAAGGCGCGTGCCGACTGGGTGGTGACCTCCAGTTGCGCACTGCCGATCGTCGAGAGCCTGATGGACAAGGGGGAGAAGATTCTCTGGGCTCCGGACAAGCACCTGGGTGGTTACATCCAGCAGCAGACCGGGGCCGACATGCTGCTGTGGGATGGCGCCTGCATCGTGCACGAGGAGTTCAAGGCCAAGGCGCTGCTGGACCTCAAGGCAGTCTATCCGGAGGCGGCGATTCTGGTACACCCCGAGTCGCCGGCGTCGGTGGTGGAGTTGGCTGACGTGGTGGGTTCCACCAGCCAGTTGATCAAGGCGACTCAGCAGCTACCGAACCCGACCTTCATCGTGGCGACCGACAAGGGCATTTTCTACAAGATGCAGCAGGCGGCACCGGACCGCCGGCTGATCGATGCGCCCACTGCCGGTGACGGTGCTACCTGCCGCAGTTGCGCCAATTGCCCATGGATGGCGATGAATACCCTGCCGCGCCTGTTGCAGAGCCTGGAGCAGGGCACCAACGAAATTCTGGTGCCGGAGCAACTGATCCCCGCAGCGGTGCGCCCGTTGCAGAGAATGCTGGATTTCACTGCAGCACTCTGATCAGGGAGGCTGATCAGAAGTTCTTGAGGATCTCCCGCCGACGCGCGATCTCATCCTTGCGCGCGTTGATGCGGGAACTGATCACGAAATTGTCCCCGGCCCGCTTGAGGGCCTGGTCGAGCTGCTGATCGGCCTGATCCAGGTCCCCGGCCAGCATGAAGTACTCCGCGCGTGCCTGGTGCACGCCGAGGATGTTCTTCGCCAGACCACGGATTTCCGATACCAGGTACCATACATCCGGATCATCACTGCGCAGCCGTGCCAGCCGGTCAGTGACCTGCTCGGCGGCGCGGTAGTCGCGTTTGCGCAGCAGCACATCGGCCTTGGCATTGAGTAGCGGATAGTTGTCAGGCTGTGCCCGCAGTAACTGATCGAGGCGGGTCAGGGCCTGGTCCAGGCGGTTGCGGCTGCTGTCCAGTTCGACCTGGGCCAGTTGCACGGCGATATTGTCCGGGTACTCTGCCAGCAGGGGTTCCAGTTCCTGCTCGGCGCTATCCTGCTGCCCGCTGCGGATCAGGGCCAGCGCCAGGCCGTAGCGGGCAGCGGCATGCTCTCCGTCATGCTCATCCAGCAGAGCGCGAAAGCGTTGCGCGGCCAGGCCGGGGCTGTCCTCATAGAACAGCTGCACGCGGGCACGCATCATCTGGTAATACAGGCTGTCGCGGCGGCCCTCGACGCTGAGCTGTCCGGCGCGGTTGCGTGAGTCGGCGATCCGTGACTGACTGACCGGGTGGGTCAGCAGGAATTCCGGTGGAGTCTGGCTGAAGCGGCTCAGCCGGGCCAACCGCTCGAACATGTCCGGCATGGCATTGGGATCATAACCGGCGCCCTGGAGGTTGAGCAGGCCGATACGGTCGGCCTCCTGCTCGTTCTGGCGCGAGAAGCGGCGTTGTTCCTGGATGGCAGCCGCCTGGGTCGAGGCCAGCGCCGCGAACCCGGCATCACCGCCGCCACTGGCGGCGAGAATGATGCTGGCGAGCATGGCGGTCATCAGCGGGATACGGGTCTGTTGTTGCTGCTCCAGGCCGCGGGCAAAGTGGCGCTGCGACAGGTGAGCCAGTTCGTGGGCCATGACCGAGGCGAACTCGGCCTCGGTATGGGCATGCAGGAACAGCCCGCCATTGACGCCGATAACCCCGCCGGGTGCGGCAAAGGCGTTGAGCTGGGGGCTGTCGATGGCGACGAAGGTCAGCCGCCGGTCATCCAGTTGGCTGGTTTCGGCCAGGCTGAACACATGCGTCTCGACATAGTCCTTGAGCAGGGGGTCTTCCAGGGTGCGCACCGAGCCACGCAGCATGGACAGCCAGGCACGCCCGAGCTGATACTCCTGCTCGCGGGACATGATCGAGGAGCTGGTATCGCCCAGGGAAGGCAGGTTGAATTCGGCGGCGCTGACCGGTACCGCAGTAACCGCCATCAGCGAAAACAACAGGGCTCTGAAAGGCGCCCGAACCGCTCTGATACATTGCATGGATGCACTTTAACCCTTTTTTGCCTGGATGGTCTGCCGCTCGTCCTGCGCAGGTATACTCGCAGGCCAGTTGGGAGTGTAAGCATGTTTGATGAAAAAAGTGAATTGCAGGCTGACCAGTCGGTAGACGCCCGTGGGCTTTCCTGCCCGCTACCACTACTGCGGGCCAAGGTGGCGCTCAACGGCATGACCGTTGGGCAGATACTACATCTATCGGCGACCGATGCGGGCTCACAGCGGGATATCGCCCGGTTTGCCGAGCTGGCCGGGCATGCGCTGCTGCGTGCCGATGAGCGGGATGGGGAGTTTCATTACTGGTTGCGCAAGGCCGGGGCGGAGTAGGTTCGTTCCTATCCGCCGTCATCGGGAGGCCAGTGCTGGCAACCCATGTTTCAAAGCTGGCCTGGGAGCGCTGGATTGCCGCGCTACGCTCGCAATGACATGCTCTGGTACTGGTTATCCTTGCGGGATCGGTAGCCGCCCGTCGTCATTGCGAGGCCGAAGGCCGCGGCAATCCATGACGCGGAGGTGGGCGAGAAGCACTGGATTGCCGCGGGGCGCGATTCTCACATGGTCAGGCGGCGCTAGTAGGCCCTAGCCCAGTTGGCGTGCCGCTTCCAGCACCTCGGCAACATGCCCGGGCACTTTCACCTTGCGCCATTCCCGGCGCAGTACGCCTTCGCGGTCGATCAGGAAGGTGCTGCGCTCGATGCCTTCGTACTGCTTGCCATACAGCTGCTTCTGCCGGATCACATCGAACAGGCGGCACAGGCTTTCATCGGCATCGCTGATCAGGTCGAATGGAAAGCTCTGTTTGGCACGGAAGTTCTCATGGGTACGCAGACTGTCGCGCGAGACGCCGAATACCAGGGTATCGGCCGCCAGGAACTGCTCGTGCATATCGCGAAAGTCCTGCCCCTCGGTAGTGCAGCCCGGCGTATGGTCCTTGGGGTAGAAGTAGATCACCACCTTGTTGCCGGCCAACTCCGAAAGGGTGACGCTCTTGCCGCTGGTGGCCTGCGCGGTGAAGTCGGGCAGGGTGGAATCCAGTTTGATGCTCATGACAGCCTCATTATCGGTATCAGTGAAGTGGACGCCAGGGTTCAATCACGGCATCCAGGTTGAGTTCGTCGCAGAAATCGAGAAACTGCTCGCGCAGCCAGCTGAGCTGGGTCTTGACCGGGATGGCGATGGTCAGTGTCAGGTTCAGCATGGCGGTGCCGGTATGCTGGGCCATGTAGGTGAAGCTGAACATTTCCTCGATATCGATTTCCAGGTGCTGGAAGAAGGTGCACAGCTCGGCGACCAGCTCCGGGCGCTGGGCCGCGGTCACGAAAACGTTGTATGGCAAGGCCGAGGGGCGCTCTTCCAGGGCACTGCTGCGGTACATGGACAGTGTGAAATGCTCGCGCTTGGCCAGCGGCGGCAGCAGCGTCTCGAGCCTTGCCAGCGCGTCCCAATTACCGCTGACCTGCAACAGCAAGGCGGTGCAGGTGCCGTGCCGGCTCATGCGGCTGCTGACGATCAGGCAGCGCTGCTCCATGCACAGGCGGGTCAGCATGCTGGCCAGGGCGGTGGTTTGCTGCCCCATGGCGTTGATCACCAGAAACTGCTCACGTGGGCTGGGCACTGTGGACATAAGACTCCTCGAAGACTGGATTGCCGGGCCGGAACACTGCCGGCAAGCTGCCTATTGTCCCCGTCTGTCGTCGGCGGTTCAACCACCAGTTTTTTCGCCGTTTGCCGGCTCGCGGCCTTGCGTCCCTTGTGCTGAATCAATGGCGAAAGTACCATTGCCGATCAATATGTTTCTCGTGGAGCCCCTTGCATGATTTCAGGCAGCCTTGTGGCGCTGGTAACCCCTATGGATTCGCATGGCAACCTGGATTGGCAGGCGCTTGACCGTCTCATCGAATTTCATCTGGAGCAGGGCACCGACGGTATCGTCGCGGTCGGCACTTCCGGTGAGTCGGCCACGCTGGACATGGACGAGCACAAGGAAGTCATCCGCCGGGTGGTCGATCGGGTGGCCGGGCGGATTCCGGTCATCGCCGGCACCGGTGCCAACTCCACCAGCGAAGCTGTCGAGCTGACCGAAGCGGCACGCAGCGTCGGTGCCGATGCCTGCCTGCTGGTTACCCCCTACTACAACAAGCCCACCCAGGAGGGCTTGTACCAGCACTTCAAGTTCATCGCCGAGGCGGTGGCCATCCCGCAGATCCTGTACAACGTCCCCGGTCGCACCGCCTGTGACATGCTGCCGGACACTGTCGTACGCCTGGCCGATATCGACAACATCATCGGCATCAAGGAAGCTACCGGCGACCTGCAGCGGGCCCGTGAATTGATCGACCGCGTTGCCGGCCGCATGGCTATCTACTCCGGGGATGACCCGACTGCGGTGGAACTGATCCTCATGGGCGGCCAGGGCAATATCTCGGTGACCGCCAACGTGGCTCCCAAGGCCATGCATGATCTGTGTGTCGCGGCCCTGAACGGCGATGCCGACACCGCCCGGCGTCTGAATGAAATGCTCATGCCATTGCACAAAAAGCTGTTTATCGAGTCCAACCCGATTCCGGTGAAATGGGCACTGCACGAAATGGGCCTGATCGACGATGGCCTGCGCCTGCCGTTGACCAGTCTCAGTGAAGGCTGCCGGCCGGTGGTACGTGAGGCCCTGCAGCAGTGCGGCCTGTTGTGACTCCGAGGAACCAGACAATCAAGGAATTCCAAATGAAGCCTGTGCTCAATGCACTGACCCTGGTAGTGATGAGTGTTGGCCTGAGCGGCTGCGGTTATCTGTTCGGCGAGGACGGTTATTTCCGTGACCGCGGTTCGGACTATCAGGCCGCGGTCGTGGAGCCGCGCATGACGGTGCCGGCCGAACTGAACAGCAAGCCGATCGGTGACCTGCTGCCGGTGCCCGGCGAGATCCGCACCGCTGATGCGAGCAAGTACCGCGTGCCCCGTCCGCAAGGGTTGAGTGTGGGGGGCGATTTCAGCGAGTTCTCCCAACAGCAGAACGGCAGTGAGCGCTGGCTGCTGGCACAGCGTACACCGGCCAGCCTGTGGCCTCAGGTGCGTCAGTTCCTCAGTGACTATCAGGTGCCTGTGGCCCGTGAGTCCGCTACCCTCGGCGAGATGGAGACCGGTTGGTTGGCTTTCGACAGCAACGCCGACAACCCGCTGATGCGCCGGCTGCTGACTGCAGTGGGATCCAATCGCCGTACCGACGGCCAGGAGCAACGCTTCCGGGTGCGGGTTGAGCCCGGTGTGCAGTCCGGCAGCAGCGAGGTCAAGGTCCTGCACATGCAGCGCGCGCAGGGCAGTGATCGTGCCGAGTGGCCCACGGTCTCGGACAACAGCAATCTCGAGCGTGCGGTGCTGGCCGAACTGGAAACCTATCTGAGCCAGGCCGACGGGTTGGATTCGGCGGCGCTGTCGACCGTCGACGAGGCGCCGGCAGCACGCCGCAGCAGCCTGGAGCAGGATGGTGCCGGTAATCCGGTGCTCACACTGCAGACCGACTTCAACCGCGCCTGGGCCGCTGTGGGTCAGGCCCTGGCCAGAGCCGATATCCTGGTCGATGACCTCAACCGCAGTGCCGGCGTGTACTATGTCAATCCGCAGCAGAGTGCCAGTGACAGCAAGCCGGGCTTCTTCGGCCGGCTGTTCGGTCGCGGCAAGCAGGCGGACAACGCCCAGGCCCAGCGCACGCAGATTCGTCTGACGCCGATCGGCAACCGTATCCAGGTCACCGTGGAAGACAGCATCGATACCAGTAGCGACTCCAGCCAGGCCAGGGAACTGCTCCGCCGGATTCACGACAACCTGAACTGAGGGCGGTTCTGACGTGCGTTACTGCTCCCTCGGAAGTGGCAGTCGGGGCAATGCCACGCTGATCGAATACCAGCGTACCCGACTGCTGGTGGATTGCGGTTTCAGCCTGCGCACCACCGAGCAGCGGTTGGCGCTGGCCGGGCTGAACCCGCACCAGTTGACCGCGATACTGGTCACCCATGAGCACTCGGACCATATCAAGGGCGTGGAGCGACTGGCGCAGCGCTATGGTCTGCCGGTGTACATGACCGCGGGCACTTACCATGCCCTGGGTGATACCGGGCTGCCGGTGCAACTGATCCGCTTCGGTGAGGACCTGGTCATCGGTGATATCCGGGTTACCCCGGTGCCGGTGCCGCACGATGCCCGTGAGCCCTGCCAGTTCATCTTCGACAGTGGTGATCACCGCCTGGGTGTGCTGACCGATACCGGCACCATCACCCCCTTGATCGTGGAAATGTACAGCGGCCTGGATGCGCTTTTTCTGGAAGCCAACTATGATCCGCAGATGCTTGCCAGCGGGCCCTATCCGCGCTTTCTGCAGGCCCGGGTAGGGGGCAGTCTCGGGCATCTGAGCAACCAGCAGGCGGCGGGGCTGCTCGAGGCGATCGACATCAGCACGTTGCGCCATGTCGCCATTGCGCATATCAGTGAAAAGAACAACAGGCCGGAACTGGCCCTTGCCGAGCTGTCCAGAGTGCTGGATGGCTGGTCGGGCGAGTTGCGGCTGGCAGTACAGAACCAGGGGCTGCCCTGGCAAGACATAACGGGTGTCACCACCCATCCTCAATTCGCCTGCATCGGGAGCCGATAATGGAAAAACGCACTGAACTCTATCGCGGCAAGGCCAAATCGGTTTACACCACCGATGATCCAGACCGTCTGGTCCTGCTGTTCCGCAACGACACTTCCGCCTTCGATGGCAAGAAGATCGAACAGCTGGAACGCAAGGGCATGGTCAACAACCGCTTCAATGCCTTCATCATGCAGAAACTGGAAGCGGCCGGCATCCCGACCCAGTTCGACCAGTTGCTGTCCGACACCGAATGCCTGGTCAAGAAGCTGGACATGGTTCCGGTCGAATGCGTGGTGCGTAACTATGCCGCCGGTAGCCTGGTCAAGCGTCTGGGCATCGAGGAAGGCAAGGAGCTGCTGCCGCCGACCTTCGAGCTGTTCCTCAAGGACGATGCCAAGGGCGACCCCTTCATCAACGAATCCCATGTGGTCACCTTCGGTTGGGCCACTGCCCAGCAACTGCAGCGCATGCGCGAACTGACCCTGCAGGTCAATGACATTCTCAAGCAGCTGTTCGACGATGCCGGCCTGCTGCTGGTGGACTTCAAGCTGGAATTTGGCCTGTTCAACGGTGAAGTGGTCCTCGGTGATGAATTCAGCCCCGACGGTTGCCGCCTGTGGGACAAGGAAACCCGCAAGAAGATGGACAAGGACCGCTTCCGCCAGGGTCTGGGCGGTGTTATCGAAGCCTACGAGGAAGTGGCGCAAAGACTGGGTGTGCCCCTGTCTTAACGCTTTATCGGCCGCAGCGAAGCTGCTATCATGCGCGCCGACTTGGAGAGTTGCCGGAGTGGTCGAACGGGACGGATTCGAAATCCGTTGTACCCGCAAGGGTACCCAGGGTTCGAATCCCTGGCTCTCCGCCAGTTGAAGAAATAAGGCCCTGTTTTTACAGGGCTTTTTTGTATCTGCTGTTTGCGGTAGACACTTTGGTAGACACCTTTGCATGTTGTTGGCGCTATTGCGACATATCTCAGCGCACCGGCAGCAGTCGAAGCCTTGCGGGCCTTGCCTATCCGAAGGGTTAGGGCTGCTGCTAGGGCGATTTGGACAATGGTTTTTTGTGAGCGGCAATTGCTGGCGCTGGTCGCGCTGTGTGGCGGTCAGGTGGGCATAAAAAAGCCCGCGCATGGTTGGCCGGGCTGTGTGTGGGTGCGTGCCGGAAATACTGCGGATTCTGCGGAAGCCCTTTATCTATGCGGTTTGCAGGTTGCGGAAGGTTTGCGGAAGGTTGCGGATTTTCTGCGGATACTTCGATCGTCCGCACTTTTTCCGCAGTTCTCCGCAGATCCTCCGCAAGTCGAAAGCCCCGTATCTAGCAGGCCTCCGCACTTTCCGCTGATTCCGCAAGGGTGTTGAGCCGGAATTGCTTTCCGTCGCTGGTCAGCAGGTGGTTATGCTCCACCAGTACAGCTAGCACGGCGTCACGCTTTTTGCTGGGTCGGATTGCAGGCGGCCATGACTTCCCGGCTTTGGCCTTGTCGAACACGCGCCAGCTTTCGACACGCTCTGGCTCTCGCATCCATTCCATGACCATGGCGGCCTGTTTCAGCAATGGGCTGCTGGCGCTTGGGGTGGCATACCGTAGCCATTCATCAAGTGAGTACCTTACCAGTCGGCAGGCGTTGTATATGCAATCGCTGTTGATGCGCTCCAGCCCTTCGAAGCACGCCAGAACAGTGGCGACACGCAAAGCCTGCTCTGCTCCACGGGCAGCGAATGGCTTGAGTCCGGCGAATGCACCCAGCGGCCCTAGGCTGGACTCAATATCATTCTTGAAGTCGATCCATGCCCGCTTTGCTTCATCGTCCAGATCCAGCACTGGCGGCGTTACATCGCCGGTTTCCGGGTCGATATGCTCATGGCTGGCAGCTACTTCCTTGCAGCGTGCCCAGTAGCGTTGCAATCGCGGATCTGCATAGGCGTTTTTGCTCAGTGACTCAAAGGTGTAGACGCGCGTCCCGGCCAGGCTATCCGGTGCAGCAAACAGAAAGCGAGCCAGAAAGCCCTGGCCGGTCAGTAGCGGGTTGGTCAATGCGTCCGCCACGGCTATCGGTTGCGCCAGCAGGTGCACGCTCAGGCGGCGGTTGTAGGCCACGCCGGAACCTTCGACGTTGCCACGCGACCGGGTGCGCTCGAAGTGGCCAGCGTCAAACGCCTTGGTCAGTCCCCCCAGCGTTGCCGCCACGGTGTCAGCCTTGAGCGATGATCCCCCCAGCATTTGGCCGCCTTCGTCGGTGTCCCAACTGGCAGCAGGCATGCCCCGGATAAAATCCCCGGCGATTGGCTCGAAGGTGGCATCTGTGTACTGGGTGCGCGGATCTGCTGGCAATGGGTTGTCGGCTAGAAACTCATCGCGCTTTTTGCCCTTGAGCCGTTGCGCCTGCTCATGGATGGGATCGCACTCCATGCGGTGCAGGTTCCTTGCCTCCTTCTCGGCTTCATCAATCGTCTTGAAGGCCAGACGTCTGGCGCTCGATTTGCCTTCACCAGAACCAAACAGCGAAAGCATGAAAAGCGAACATGGCGAGCCAGCCGGATTGCCGCCGGGGTGCCATGCGTTGGCCCTTGTTTGTGCAAGGTGCGTAGCAGCTCCGATAGCGCACTGGCCAGCGATAGCCTCCGGCACCTGCTCATGCTCGGCAATGGCCTTGACGGCTTCACGCATGACGGCTGGTAGTGCGTCTACCGGGTAGGGCGTTGGCGGTGCGGTGTCTGGTTGCAACGGCTTCGGCATCAGTGCTGCTGGCGCTTTCGCTTCAGATACCAAGGGGGTGGCGGCTGTCATTGTCCGGCCCTCCAGTTGGCAAGGTCATTGAAGTCACTCAGCGCCAGCGGTGCATCAGGCGGGAATACTGGCAGCACCATAGCGCAGCCCAGAGCGGTGGCGGCCTTGCTGGCGGCTTCTACTCCGGGATTGCCTTTGCCCTCAGATTCGGTCTGGCGGTCATCATCCCCGGCTATCACCAGCAGGCTGTCAGGGTGCTGGCGCTGTAACTGCCGTCCAACCTCCAGCAGGTTGCCTGCATTCATGGCGCAAGCAACGGCGTGTTCGGTGTCGGCATGGATGCTGGCTCCGGTCGCCCAGCCTTCGCAGATATACAGCGGCTTGCCGCGCTCCAGTCGGCCAATGGACGAGTAACAGCCCTTTACCCGGCCACCAGATAGAAAGCGCTTTGAACCGTCCGGCATGATCTGCTGCAGATTCATCAGGCGACCATCGGCATACAGTGGCACCAGCAGCACGTCACCAGACTGGCGCAAGCGGTACGGCTTGATGCCCTTGCGGGTCAGGTAGGGGTGATCGGCGCATGCTGGTTGGGCGTCACTCCAGATACGACCGGCACGGGCTGCGGCTGCGGCTTGGCGTTGGCGCTGCTCGGCTTCGCGTTGGTGGCGGGCCTGCTCGATGCGTTGGGCAATCAAAGCCGACTCCAGCCGGTCGGCAGGCTTGCGGCTGCTCCATGTGTGGGAAGATCCATCGCGCCAGCTACCGAAAGCGCCGGATGCGATGCCGTCCAGATGTAAGACGTACCAGCCGTTCAGCGTGTTGGGCTTGTCCTCCGGCACACGGAAGCGATGAATAGATCCGTCTGCTTCGGGTAGCCAGTCCAGCAGGCCGAATACGTCTTGTAGGGCGTCACGGAACTGAATAGCGGTGTCGGTCATTGCACACCTCCCACCGTCTGGCCTACCGTCAGAAAATCGGCCTCGGCTATCTCCCTGATAATGTTCGGCAGGCGATGCATCTCTTTCATTTGCAGAAAGCCAGCGCATTGTCTGCAAAGCTGATAGCCGGTAACGGCTCGCATGCCTGGCGCTGGATCGTGAAAAATCACCATGCGCTTACGGTTGCGGTCGGTGAGGCGACGGCTGCACTCAGCACACTGCTTTTCTTTGACAGGAAACATTTTTGCCTTGAACTGCTCGTGATCGCGCTTTGTGAGTTTCCGTGTGGTCATAGCGCACACTCCCGCGTCAGTAGGGCGACCACGACCACCAGAACGGCTAGGCTCTGCAGTACAGGGCTGCTCAGGGCGTCTATGGCGGTGCTATACTTCGGATGCTGATTTGATTTTTTAAGGCCGTCTTGCAGGGCGGCTTTTTTGTGTCCGCTCATTGGTCAGCCCTCACCTTGTCCGGTTAGCCACGCATTCATTGCGGCAATGTCATACAGAACGATTTGCCCGCACTTCAGTGGTTGCGGGAAGCCGTCGCGCTGTCTCCAGCGGTGCAAGGTCATGATGCTGATCTGAAAATGCTCAGCGGTCTGCTTTGGGCGGGTGAGGGTGGGTGTGTTAAAGGTGGTTGCGTGTTTCATGTTATCGACCTTGGTTGGTGGTAGTCGATAACTAACTAACCGCACATCCGCATCCGTCTCGCGTAAAACAGCTATAAATCTTGCTTACGCTCCCCTGTGCAGTGGTATGACGTTGCTGGTCGGCTTGCTGGTGGAATAGGCGGCCCAGTCGTTCATCAAGGCGCGGCGCTTCTCCAGCAGATCGCCCCGGCGATAGGCGGCCTCAACATCGTTGCCCAGGCTATGCGCTAGCGCTTGCTCGCATACGTCCCGTGGGTGCGGTGTGCATTCCCCGGCCCAATCGCGGAATGTGGAACGGAAGCCGTGCATGGTCAGGTCATCCCGGCCCATGCGGCGCAATCCCATCAGCATGGCCATATTGGATAGCGGTCTGCCTGTTTTCATGCCGGGGAATAGGTGCGGATTGCCCTCGATGCGCGGCAGCGACTCCAGCAGCGCCAGTACAGCATCAGCCAGCGGAACGCGGTGTTCCTTGCGGGCTTTCATGCGGTTGGCGGGTATCGTCCAGATGCGGGCTTGCAGGTCGATTTCATCCCACGTTGCCCCCAGTACCTCACTGGTGCGGCAGGCGGTCAGGATGGTCATCTGCATGGCCTTGGTGGTCATATCGTCGCCAGTCAGTAGCGCCGTGAATGCGGGCAGCTCAGGGTAAGGCAGGGCGGTGTGATGCTTCACGGCTTGCACCTTGTCGCGACGTGGCAGCAGCTTGTCCAGATGCCCGCGCCAGCGTGCTGGGTTTTCACCTTCGCGTAATCCTTTAGCCTTGGCTGCGTCCAATACCAGCTCAATGCGGTTGCGTACCCGGCTGGCTGTCTCCGGTTTCATGCTCCAGAAGTCATTCTTGTTCAGCACTTCCAGCACATGCGCGGTGGTCACGTCGCTGGGTGCCAGCTTGCCAATGATCGGGCTGGCGTAGGTCTTGAGTGTGTTTTCCCATTGTTGCGCGTGCTTGGCGTTCTTCCAGCCAGAGCGGTGCGCGGCGATGTAGGCGGCGGCCACGCTGTCGAAGGTGGCAAGGGCGGCGTTCTGCTGGCGTTGTAGGGCGCCCCGGTGCTCCATTGGATCAATGCCCTTGCTCAATAGGGCGCGTTGCTCCAGTGCGGCGGTACGGGCCTCGGCTAGTGTCACGGTGTCGGCAGCACCCAATCCCATGCGGCGGGTCTTACCGCCGATCTTGTAGCGGAAAAACCACGATCCCAAGCCGGGCGCGGATACTTTCAGGTACAGGCCAGCGCCAGCAGCGTGCTGTCCCGGCTTGCCCTCTTTCAGTAGTGCGGCAGCTCCTCGGGTGGTATCGGCTTTGATTTGCTTGGTAGACACGGGGTAGACACCTTGGTAGACACTCTGTGCCGTGATAATAGGTGGTGCTCGCTGTTATATCAATGACTGCCATAACCTATCAGTTCCCTGTCGTTACGGGGCTTTAGGGTGGTTTCGGAGTGGGTTGGTGGGGGTGGTCGTGCTTGGCTGTTATTCGTTACAGGCGGACTGGCTCTCCGCCAGACGTATGAAGATCAGCCCTTGATTCCATCAGGTTTCAGGGGCTTTTTTGTGCCTGATCGGGCAGGGTGTCGAAGAAGTGTCGAAAATTCTTGACTGGTCCGAAGATCAAAGCGTCTTGCAGATGATCAGATACAAGGTGCGCACAATGCGCGGTCATCGTGATCGAGGTGTGGCCCAAGATTTTTTGCAAGGTCAGAATATTGTGGAAAAGCCATGTCCTTATGGCTGAGGCCTAAGCCGCCCCTATGGAATGGATCTGGCGATGCCGGCTCGGTTTGTAGCCGGCACGAGTGTAGAAGAGAGGGGGCTGATCACTCACTCGGAAAAAACGGCTGCCGGTGCGGTATCGGCATATTCTTTTAGCAGGGCGATTTTACCGTCGCGTACCAAGAACAGGAAATGGTAATCGTTGAGGTAGACCTTGCCGTTGGCCAGTTCACCACGGCCGCTGGCCTCGACGGCCAGGCGTTCGCCCTGTTCGGTGATGCCGTGCAAAGTGAAGGCCATGCTCTTGATCAGCGGCCCGACCTGCTGGAAAAAAACCAGTAATTCCTGCTTGTTCAGACTGCCTGGGCCGGGCATCCAGAACCGCGCATCGTCGTGGGTTAGTTCCAGGGCGGCGATGAAGTCGTTGCCTTCCATGCGGCGCAGATACTCGGTGACCAGTAGTTGGTTGGCGGAGGTTGTCATGGGCGACTCCTTAGCGGCGGAACAGCATGCTGATGACGAAGCACAGTAGCTTGAGGTTGAGCAGGCTGAAACCGCCGCGCATTTCCTGCGGGCGCAACTGGGCGGTAATCGGCATGGCGCCGAAGGCGGTGCCTTTGAGCAGCAACTGGCTGCCGTCGCGCTCCAAGGCCTCGATTTTCATCAGTTCACTGCCATCGGGGGAATAGAGTTTCATCACGCCACCTTGTTGAATTGGCCAAAGTTCATCTTCAGGTCGTCGAACATGCGCATGGCGGTTGCCCGGCCAGCACCGAACACGCCACCGCCAGGATGCTGGAACGGGCCGACCAGATAGAAGCTGTCCAGCCCCGGCACCACGTAGCGACCGAGTTCGGGGGTTGGCCGGTGGGCGCCGAACTGGTGCTGGTGGCCGGCAATGCCGTGAAGGTCGCCACGCTGGAAGCTGGGGGAGGTGCGTTGCATGTCCAATGGGCTGTCCACATGCTTGGCGATGATCAGATCGGCGTTGAGATTGTGGAAATACGGGCTCATGCGCTCCAGCAATTGCTCGGCATAGTTTTCCTTGAATTCGTCCCAGTAGCTGGCCGGATGCCCTTCGATCTCGAAGGGTACATAGGCCCAGGCGTGCATGGTGGCCTTGCCGGTAGGCGCGCGGGTCGGATCGATATTGGTCGGCGAGGCCAGCGCTAGCAGCGGGTCAGCGGGCAGACTGCCATAGCGCACATCGTCGAACGAGCGGCGAAAACGCGGGACGCTGGCCGGCAGTAGTTCGATGAAGACCGCCTGATCGATATGATCGCCAGCCTTGAAACGCAGTTTTTCGTTCAGTGCGGCATGGATGGTAAGGCAGGAGCAGGGGGAGTTGCTGGTCCGTTCGGCATGCTCGAAGACCGCCGGGGCTACGCTGGTGTCTTCCAGGAAGTCTCTCAACAGGTGTGGGTGGATGCTGCCGATGACGGCGTCCCGGGCCTCGTAGACGTTTCCAGTTTTGTCCCGCACGCCGGTGACGCGGTTACCTTTGACTAATACTCTCTCGATATCTATGCCGCCCAGCACTTCCCCTCCATGATCCCGGATACAGTCAATCAGGGCGCGGGTCAGCTCGCCACTACCACCGACTGGAATAGCGATACCGTATTTCTCCATGAAGCCGAGAAACATAAACAGACTGATGCCGGAGCCTAATTCTTCGGGGCTGGCCAGGTTCTCACTGACCATGCGAGAGAAGTGCAGACGGGTCTTATCATGTTCAAACCATTCAGTGATGATTTCCCAACTACTTTTCATCATGGTAGCGAACATCTGCCGGCCTTCCGGACTCTGGTCCATCATCGCGAACTGGGCACCCATGGGCACCGGTGCCGAGTACAGGGTGCCGAGTAGCATGGGCAGGTAGTGGGCGGCGATTTCCGAAAACCGCAGATAGGCCTCGGCATCCTTTTGCGAGAACTTCGCCAGTTCCTGGTAGTTTTTCTGGCGGTCGCGGTAGAGGCTCAGGGTGGTGCCGTCATCGAATACCGAAATCAGCGGTACTTCGGGGTTGTGGTACTGAAGACCGTATTTGCTCAGCAGGCCCAGTTCGTCGTTGCGGATCAGCGGGTTGGCCTGGATGAATATGTGGCCGACGCTGTGCTGGTCGTGGCGGAAGCCGGGTACGGTCAGTTCACGGGTCACCACGCCGCCGCCAAACCAGGCATTGCGTTCCAGTACCAGTACCTTCTTGCCAGCGGCGGCGAGGTATGCGGCGGCGACCAGGCCGTTGTGGCCGGAGCCGACGGTGACGATGTCGTATGGGGTGGTCATAAGATTTTCCTGTTGTTCTTGTCCACGGGGCGGTTGCCCTTGATGCTGATGCTAGGAAGCTCTGGCGGAGTGAGCACCTATCGATGGATAGTGCGATGGCCTGATGGGTGGCGGATACGGATGGCAAGCCATAAAAAAACAGGATGAGTCGGAGAGACTCATCCCGCAAAGTGCCAGCAGGTTAACGGAGACTTGGAGTTCAACAGGCGACTGCTGGCATGGCATGATTGAAGCCCTTGCAGCATCACATGCCTGGCAGGCTGTTACTCCTGTCCAAAGATAGTGGGTCCGTTCAGTTGAGAATGCCGAGCTGTCGTGCGCGTTCAGCGGCCATCGAGCGGCGGCGCACGCCGATCTTGTCGTAGATCTGTTGCAGGTACCATTTCACCGATCCCTCGGTCATGCCCAGCTTGTCGCCGATCTCGCGGTTGAGCAGGCCGGCGGCGACCATCTTGAGGATATCCAGCTCGCGGCTGTTCAGCGAGCCGAGGATGGCTATCGGCTCGGTTGCCGGCAATGTCGGTTTGCCGGCGATGCTGTCGTTGCCCTGGAAGCGTCGCAGCAACTCGCTGGCGAAGGCATCCGCCGGCTCGCCCTCAAGGCTGGCGGCCTGCAGTTGTTCGTGCAGCAGGCCGTGCAGCCAGGCGCCTTCATCGAGGAAGATACGCATGAAACCGCCCGGTGCGGCCTGGAACATGGCACGGCGGACGATACGCGCGGCGGCGCGCTGGTCGCCGCTGAGCAGCGACAGGTGAGCGAGGATCAGATCCCAGCGCAGCACGCTGCGGATCGCGTCGACTGCGCTCATATGGCGCTGCCATTGCCTGGCCAGGTTGAGGGCTTCGGGCAGACGATCTTCGGCCTGGGCGACGCGCACCCAGGCCAGTGCGCGTGCCTCGTCGCGGGTAGTGATGCCTTGATGCGCGGCGACCTTGCTGGTCGGGCAGCGCAGCTCGTGCTTGCGACCGATGCGGATTACCTCATCGGTATCGCCTTGGCGCAGCAGCCATTTCAGGCGTTCGGCCAGGGTGAACAGGCGCAGCCGCTCGAAGTCGTGCTCCTGGGCGAACACCTCGGCCTCATCGAGCATGCGCAAGGCGGTCGCCGCGTCACCTTCGATCATCGACAGCCGCGCACGGGTCAGCCAGCCGGCGATCGCCTGGTCGACGAAGCCCTTGTAGCTGATCTGTGGCAGGTATTGTTCGAGAATCCTGCGTGATAGTGCCAGTTCATCGCGCTCGTAGTGGATCTTGGCCAGGTGCATGGCGACCACCGCAGCCAGAGGGGAGCCCTTGCCAGCGATACGCTCGGCCGACTTCAGGGTATTGTTGAGCGATTGCAGCGCGACGTGCACACGTCCGGCGACGAAGCGCGACGGCCCCAGCACCGCCTGGTGGAAGACCATGCCCAGCGGGCTGTTGGCGCGGTTGAGGCATTCCTGCGCCTCGGTGTGCAGGCGCTCGATGTCGCCGAGCCTGTAGTGCTCGCGGCGGGTGTAGATCAGCGCGGTATAGAGGCTGGCGCGCACCAGGGGATGGGCGTCGTCGTATTCGTCGATCAGCGTACGAGCCTGTTCCTCGACCTGCGGCATCTGGTCGGCAAGCATGGCGAGCATCGTCTCGCGGTGCATCATCTGGTGGTTGAGGTTGCGGATTTCCATGTCCGATAGTTGGCCGGCCTGCTCCAGCCTGTCGATACTCCGCCGGGCGGTGACCAGCAATTGTCGGCAGGTCTCGAACTGCCAGCCCATCAGCAGGTTCCAGGTTTTCGCCAGCAGGATACGCGGGAATCGCTCCAGCAACGCGTCCGGCAGTTTCTCCACCAGGCTCACGGCGTTCTCGTCGAGGCTGAATATCTGCTCGCAGTGGGCATCCATGATCTCCGCCGCGCGCAGGGTGTCGCGGCTGGCCAGGGCGTGCTTGAAGGCCTCTGCGTGCAGTTGGCTGTCGGAGAACCAGTCGCTGGCGCGGCGGTGAAGCCGTTCGAACAGCGCCGGGTCGCTCTCGCGCAACTGGCGACGGAGGAATTCGGCGAACAGCGGATGGTAGCGGTACCAGGTCCGTTCTTCGTCCATCGGCAACAGGAACAGGCCGCGGGACTCGCACTCGCGAAGCATCTCCTGTCCGTTCTGGTCCTGGGTCAGGGTATTGCACAGCGCCGCGCACAGACGCTCGAGCACGGCGCTGTGCAGCAGAAAACAGCGGATATTCTCCGGCTCGCGGTTGAGCACATCCTGCAGGAAAAAGTCGGAGAATTGTCTGCGCTCACCCGAGAAATTTGCCAGGTTGTGCAGTAGTTCGGGGTCGCGCTGGAGCAGCATGGCGGCGAGCTTGAGGCCGCCGGCCCAACCTTCCAGGCGGGCTTCAAGAGCCTCCAGTTCTGTATGGTCCAGGCCCGTGACGCCATGTTGCTCCATGAGCAAACTGGTTTCACTGTGGCTGAAACTCAGGTCGCGGGTACCAAGATCATGGACCTGGCCATGCATACGCTGGCGGGCCACTGACAGGCAGGGTTCGCCGCGGAACGAGAGGACGAAGTGCAATCCCGGCGGCGCATGGTCGATCAGCATCGACAGCAAGCGCACCGAGTCGGTGCCAGCCAGATGATGGACATCATCGACGAATACATGAAGCGGCGTATCCGGTTGTGCCTGGACGACGCCGACGATTGAACCGAATGCCTGTTGCAGAGTGCCTTCGCCAGCCCGGGTGAACTGCTCGTGGGCTCGTCCCTCGACATCGGCAAGCTCAATGGCCCCCTTGAGGTGGGCAACAAAGATCGGCAGTTCCTGGGCGTCGGCATCGAGGGACAGCCAGGTGACCCGCTGGCCCTGCTGTCGCAGCGAGTGGTAATGCTGGGCGAGCACACAGCTCTTGCCGTAACCGGGCGGTGCCTGAACCAGGGTGAGGATGGTATTGCTGGCGTCCGCCAGCCGTTTGTCCAGGCGCGGACGGGGAATCAGGTTGGCGGTTTCGGCCGGGGGAAGCAGTTTCGAACCGATGAGGAAGACCTGCATCGGCATCTGGACACTGGAATCGGTTCCAGTTCTGGGACGTGCGCTACGCATTGGCACCTTGCCTGTAGTATCCGAGCCGATGATTCGACTTCTTGTTGAAATGCACGCAGCGCCTGATGGGGTGCGCGTGATGCCTGCTGATGGCCGGCAAGCAATCACTTATCGCCGAAGCTGCCGGGTTTGTCCAGTCTAAGCGTTCGGCGGCTGGTGCAGAGCGACCACGTCGTCTGCCGGATCGCCGTGGAACGGATAGCGCTCGCGCACCAGGGGATCGTGGCCGGGCACCAGGTGGCGTGGCGAATCGGCCAGGGCCTGCAGCCTGCGATAACCGTCGAGCATGTCGCCAACGTTGAATACCACCGGGAAGGGCGCATCCATCTCCAGATTGTCGTAGTAATGGCTGGCGTCCGACGCCAGCACCAGCCAGCCGCGTGCGGTATGCACGCGTACCGCCTGCAGGCCCTGGGTGTGGCCGCCGACGTGGATCAACTGGATGCCCGGCGCCAGTTCGGCGTCGCCATCATGGAACAGCACGCGCTCCTGGTAGACGCCGCGCACGATGTTGACCACGTCCTCGACGTTGAACGGCTGGCGCAGCGGCTTGTAGACCATGTAGCGCCCGGTGGCGTAGCGCATCTCCGCTTCCTGCAGATGAAAGCGGCTGTTCGGCAGCAGATCGGCGTTGCCGGCATGGTCGTAGTGCATGTGGGTGATGACGGTTTCCGTGATGTCCTGCGGTTGCAGGCCGAGGACTGCCAGTGCCTCGATCGGGCAGCGTAGCAGGGTGCGTCCACGGGCGTCGGCGGCGGCCTGGTTGAAACCGGTGTCGACCAGGACAACCCGGTCCTGGCCGCGGATCAGCCAGACGAAGTAGTCCATCGGCATCGGCAGGTCATGGGCGTCGTGGGTTTCCATGAAGTTGTCGCGGCGCACGCGATCGACGTGGGCGTAGCGCAGGGCGAAGACTTCATACTCGGGCAGGGTGGTCATAGCTAGCTCCTTCAGCGGGTGCGACTGGCGTCACCGTCAGCCAGGGTCAGTTCGATCAGGCGCAGGCCGGCCTCGGTGATGCGGGTCGGGAAGAATTCGGGTAGTCGTTCCTCGTGTACCGGTACCACGCGACGCCAGTTCTGCTGGACCAGAGCGAGCATGCGGGCACTGGTTTCGATCAGGCGTGTTTGGCTGCCGGTGGGCAGGCCGATCGGCACGATCTGCGGGTCGGTGGGGTCCGGTCCGAGCAGGTTCTCGTAGGAATAGATCAGGTCGCCGCAGAGGATCCAGCTGTCTTGGCTCTCGCGCAGACCATCGTTTATACCGCGCAGTGTCTCGCCGTTCTCGCCGAGCGCCTCCAGCACTGGAAGCAGCGGCTCGCTCTGGACGAGGAGCCTGCTGCGGCTCAGCTCGAGCAGCAGCAGGCCGCCGAGCTGGACCACCAGCGTGCGCAACCCGTCGAAGCCGGGTTCGACCTGGGCCAGGTAACCGAGCCAGGCGTCATCTCGCGGTGTCTCAGGCATGATGCGGCTCAGGCGTGTTCCGCTTCCCAGGCCTTGATCGCCTCGCTGGCGACGCGGAAAGCCGCGAGGGCCAGCGGCACGCCACAGTAGATTGCCGCCTGGGTCAGCACGGCGCGGATTTCCTCCTTGCTGACGCCGTTGGTCAGGGCACCCTTCACATGCACGGCCAGTTCATGATGCTGGCTCATGGCGGTGAGCATGCCCAGGTTGAGCAGGCTGCGGGTCTTGAACGGCAGGGTTTCGTCACCCCATACCTCACCCCAGCAGTACTCGGTGACCAGCTTCTGGATCGGCTTGTTGAACTCGTCGGCGGCGGCCCAGGACTTCTCCACATGGGCGGCGCCGAGCACGGCCTTGCGGTTGGCGAAGCCTTTTTCGAAAACATCATTGCTCATGTTCGTGTCCTTTGTTGGCAGGTTTCTCAGGCATCTTTTTCGGACTGGCGGGTACTTCGACGCCGGCCCATTGTTCAATCAGGCAGACCATGCGGGTGAAATCGGCATTGTCGCCGAAGGCGGCACGAGTCATGTTCAGTACCTGGCGCACGGCGCTGCCGACCGGCATGGGCACACCCATGGCCTCGGCCTCGTCGAGGCACAGGCGGGTGTCCTTGAGTGACAACGCGGTGCTGAAGCCGAAGTCGAAAGTGCGTGGCAGCACCGCACGCGGCAGCTTGTCGGCGGTGGCGCTGTTACGACCACTGCCGGCGTTGAACACGTCGAGCATCACCTTAGGGTCGAGCCCGGCCTTGACGCCCATCACCAGAGCCTCGGAAGACACCGCCAGAGCGGTCACCGAAACCAGATTATTAACCAGCTTCATGGTCTGGCCGAGGCCGGGGGCATGGCCGCAGAAGATCACCCTGCCAAGGTTGCTCAGGATAGGTAACAGCTCGTTATATACGAGTGTTGGGCAGGAGACCATCAGAGCCAGCGTGCCCTCCTGTGCTCCGGCGGCCCCTCCGCTGACAGGACAGTCGACGGCAACGATATCCATATCACCCAGTGCTGCGGCGACCAGTTTGGCAGTACGTGGTCCGGTAGTGGACAGGTCGACGAATACGCGCACCTTGCCACCTATTGCTATGCCCTGCTCGCCGAGTACGACCTTCTGCACCACATCGGGGGTCGGCAGACTGGCGAAGACGATCTCCGACCGCGCAGCCACATCGGCGGGGCTGGCTGCGCGTTTAGCGCCGAGGGCGACCAAGCGCTCGACGGCGGCGTCGTTGAGATCAGACACGGTAAGGTCGAACCCGGCTTGCGCCAGGCGTGTGGCCATGGGTTCGCCCATGGTGCCGAGGCCGATGAAGCCGATACTGGGATTGGACATCTATGATTCTCCGGGTAGGTTGTCAGCTTGCCAGCCAGCCGCCATCAACTGGCAACATGGCGCCAGTGATGTCAGTACCGGCTTCGCCGCACAGGAAGGTGATGAGTTCGCCGACGTGCTCGGCCTGGTTGAAGCGTCCCGATGGCTGCTTGCCAGTGAGAAAGCGGCGCACGGCTTCTTCCTCGCTGAGGCCTTCGTTCTGGCGCAGTGCTTCGACCCGCGCGGCGATCGACGGGGTCAGCGTTGAGCCAGGCGAAACCGAGTTGCAGGTGATGCCGTAATCGAGGTTCTCCAGCGCCACCACGCGGGAGAAGCCGAGCAGCGCGCTCTTGGTGGTGACATAGTCGATCCGGTTCGGTGTACCACGCATGCCGTAGATCGAGGTCAGATTGAGAATCCGTCCCCAGCGCCGTTCGCGCATGCCAGGCAATACCAAGCGGGTGGCGTGGAACACCGCCGAGAGGTTGACCGCCAGGGCCAGTTCCCAGGCGTCCGCCGGGAATTCGTGAATTGGCGCGAAATGCCGGGTGACGGCGTTGTTGACCAGGATATCGATGCCGCCGAGGATGTCGTGCGCCTGTTCGATCAGGCCAGCCACACCCTCGGCACTGGACAGGTCAGCGCTCAGATAGCTGACGGGGGAGCCATGCCGCTTGCTCAGTTCGGCGCAGATTGTGGCCATGCTTTGAGCATCGGCCCGGCCATGCAGTACTACCGAGCAACCGGACCTGGCCAGGGACTCGCCGATGGCCAGGCCCAGACCGGCGGATGAACCGGTGATCAGCGCGCGTCTGTTATTCAGTGTATTCATATTCTGTGGCTTCCGATTGCAGTGCGTGTGCAGCTTTGCTTGTCGCGTCAGGCATCGCACCTGCCGAAAGATAGTCTGCCGTTGTGGGTGTTGAAACCCGACGATGGATAGGTGTGTTCATGGGAGCGTCGCGCATATCTATAGGAGTACTGCAGTTACTTCATTAAGGACATGCCATGTACGAGACTCTAGCCATGCCTGCGGTCGAGCCCGCACTGACCCAGCAACTGGCCGCTTTCATCGCAGATATCCGTTGGGACGATCTGCCGCCGACGATCCGCCATGAAGCCAGGCGTACGTTGGTGAACTATTTCGCGGTGGCCCTGGTCGGCTGCGGCGATCCGGATATCGACAAAGCTCGGCGGCTGCTCGAGCGTCTCCAGCCTGACGGGCAGGTGCGGGTGATCGGGCGTGCCGAGCGGATGGGCATGCTCGATGCGGCTTCGCTCAATGCGATGAGCGCGAACGTCTATGATTTCGACGACACCCATATGCCGACGATAATCCATCCCACCGCGCCGGTGGCCGCCGCACTATTCGCCTTCGCGGAAACTACACGAGTCAGCGGAGAGCAACTGCTATTAGCCCTGGCAGTAGGCATCGAGGTCGAATGCCGGCTGGGTATGGCGTTGCATCCCTGGCACTACCAGCGTGGCTGGCATATCACCTCCACCTGTGGTGTGTTCGGCGCTGCAGCGGCCGTTGGCAAGCTATTGGGGCTGAGCGCTCAACAACTGGTTTGGGCACTGGGCAATGCCAGCGCTCAGGCGTCTGGGTTGGTGGAAACGCTGGGCAGCGCTGCGAAAAGTCTCAGCGTCGGCAATGCACCGCGTAATGGTATGCTGTCGGCGCTGCTTGCCCAGGATGGTTTCGCCGGTCCCGAACAGCCCCTGGAAGGCGAGCGCGGTTTTCTACGGGTGATGGGCGAGCAGCCGCGCTTCGCCGAGGTCAGCGCTGGACTGGGCGAGCGCTGGGCGCTGGCCGCCAACACCTACAAACCTTATCCCTGCGGCGTGGTGCTGAACCCAGTGATTGAAGCCTGCTTGGCCTTGGCTCAGGGGCGGGACTGGTCGTTGGAGCAGATCCGCGCTATCGAACTGGTTGGCCATCCGCTGCTGCGCGCACGTACCGACCGGCCGGATATCCGCTTGGGGCGTGAATCGCAGGTCAGCGCGCAGCACGCGGTGGCCGTCACCCTGGCGACCGGTAAGGCCGGACTGGCACAGTTCAGCGATGCGGCGGTGGCTGATCCGCTTTTGCGCGCGCTTTATCCTCGGCTGACCTTCGTTGACGATCTCGCTTATGCGGTGGAAGCAGCGCAGGTTCGTCTGCGGCTTGATTGCGGGAAAGTACTCAGTCGGCGTGTGGAAATGGCACGTGGCAGTCTGGGGGCGCCGTTGAGCGACGCCGACCTAGAAAGCAAACTGCACGAGCTTGCGGCATACGGCGGCTCGGGCTGCGCTGTGCGGCCATTGCTGGATATGCTCTGGTCGCTGGATGGTGAGAAGGATGCTGGCGGGCTGATGGAGCTTGCTACTGGCCGGTGAGAGAGGGGCGAGCCGGTCAGGAACCGGCTCGATGCTGATCACCAGCAACGTATCAGGATCAGACGCGCTTGATCGCTAGAGCCAGGCTACGCTTGCCTCCAGGTGCTGCAACAGGGCTGGCGGGAGATAGGCTTGAGCCTGGCCAGCGCTTCGGTGCTGGTGTTCGGGAGCGGATGCTCGTCCTGCGACACATTCAGGGTTCCGTCTTGTTTGCGGCCGGACACGCTGATCGCGACGACCTTGCCGTCGAAGAAGCCGGCCGCCTGCGCCGCAGCGGCCGATTGGAGTGCAGATGTCATCGATGACGTAAGTTTCCCTCATTGCTCATTTGCTCAGGCGGCCATCTCCAGCGGCAGGCCGGTCAGACGCCGCAGTTCGTCCAGGGATATGCCGTCGATGGTCTCGATTACCCGCGCGCCGTCCGGGCCGACCGCAAACACGCCCAGGTCGGTATAGACGCGCGAGACGCAGCGCAGGCCGGTCAGCGGGTAGCTGCATTCGGCGACCAGCTTGCTCTCACCGGATTTGGTCAGCAGCTCCATCATCACGAACACTTCGCGCGCACCGATGGCCAGGTCCATGGCGCCGCCCACAGCGGGGATGGCACCCGGCGCGCCGGTGCTCCAGTTGGCTAGGTCACCGCAGGTGGAGACCTGGAACGCGCCCAGTACACAAACATCCAAGCGACCGCTGCGCATCATCGCGAACGAGTCGGCGTGGTGGAAATAGCTGCCGCCGGTCAGCAGCGTCACCGGCTGCTTGCCGGCGTTGATCAGCTCTGGATCTTCCTCCCCGGGCGTCGGCGCCGGACCCATGCCGAGCACGCCGTTCTCGCTGTGCAGGAAGATTTCCTTGTCGGCCGGCAGATAGTTGGCGACCTTGGTCGGCAGGCCGATACCGAGGTTGACGTAGGCGCCTTCGACAATGTCCTGCGCCACGCGCGCAGCTATCTGCTCGCGGTTCAAGCGGTTCATACGGCCTCCTTGGCGACCAGGCGTTGTACAAAGATGCCGGGGGTCACGATCACTTCCGGGTCCAGCTCGCCCAGTGGCACCATTTCGCTCACCTGGGCGATGGTGCAGTCGGCAGCCATGGCCATGATCGGGCCGAAGTTGCGCGCGGTCTTGCGGTACACTAGGTTGCCCCAGCGGTCGCCCTGATGTGCCTTAATCAGCGCGAAGTCGGCGCGGATCGGGTATTCCAGCACGTAGTGCTTGCCGTCGATCTTGCGCGTTTCCTTGCCCTTGGCCAGCTCGGTGCCATAGCCGGTGGGGGTGAAGATTGCGCCGAGGCCGTTGCCGGCGGCGTGGATGCGCGCGGCCAGGTTGCCCTGCGGCACCAGCTCCAGCTCGATCTCCCCGGCATGGTAGGCGGCGTCGAAGTGCTGCGAATCGGTCTGGCGCGGAAACGAGCAGATGATCTTGCGCACCCGCTTGTGCTTGATCAACGCGGCCAGGCCGGTCTCGCCGTTGCCGGCATTGTTGTTGACGATGGTCAGGTCACGCGCGCCATGCGCGATCAGTGCATCGATTAGTTCGTCCGGCATGCCGGCGGTGCCGAAGCCGCCGATCATCACGGTGGCGCCATCAGGGATGTCGGCCACCGCGGCCTCGAACGAAGATACGCTCTTGTCGATCATTGACGCGAAACTCCGAAGAAATGGGGTCAAACAGCCTGCCAGGGCCGAAGCAGTGCCCGTGCCTGAACGATCTCGTCGTCGATGACGCCGTGTTCGCGGGGAGGGCAGACATGTTCGGTCACCCGAGCGCCCATCAGGCGAAAGACGTCAGCCGTTTCACGCGAGCGCGATAGCGGCACCCACGGGTCGGTGGCGCCGTTGCTGATCAGCACGGGTACATCGGTCAGTTCATCGCCTTGAACGGGCCACTGCGTCTCTGGTGGACCGATCAGGCCGCCGGTGAAGGCAATCAACCCGCCCCAGCGTCGTGGATGGCGATACAGGTATTCGCAGGCCAAGCAGGCGCCCTGGGAGAAACCGAGCAGGATAATGCGCTCGCGGGGAATGCCGCGTCCCTCCAGTTCGACGACTAGTGTTTCCAGACGTTCCAGGGCAAAGTTCAGATGCGGCTGGTTGTTTTCCAGCGGCGCCATGAACTTGTCCGGGTACCAGGAGTTGCCGGCGGCCTCAATAGCGATGCAGGGCACATCCGCAAGGTCGATGCGCTCGGCGATGGCGAACATGTCGGCCGGACCCTGGGTGCGCCCGTGGATGAGGATGACCGCCATGCCCGCACTCTCGGGCGTGGGGCCCGAGGCGTGGGTTGGCAGGCGCAGGTGGATATTGTCGTCCATCCTGCCCACCTCAGTACTTCAATGGTTCAAGGTAGGCTACGATTTCCTCGGCGCGGACGCCCAGTTGCGGCGGAATCTGGATATTCTTGCCGAGATCTTCGAAGGTTTCGTCGACCAGAAATCCTTCGGGTTTGGACACCGCCGCCTCGAACAGCGCACCGGATGGCGTGCGCACATAGACCGAGTCGAAGTAGCCACGGTCCTTGCGGTCCGATACGTCGGTATAGCCCAGACCCTCTAGGTGCAGTTTGACGCTCTTCTGGATCTCCAGATCGGCCACTTCGAAGGCGCAATGGTGCACAGTGCCCTCGCCATAGGCCCAGGAGCCCTGCGGCAGGTCGGGCTGCACTTCGAAGTCGATGATGGTGCCCGAACCGCCGTTGCCGACTTCGTAGCGGCTGAAGGCGCCATCGGTCTCGCGCTGTGTGCCGCTCCAGCCGTAGTGCATGAACTCGGCGGAGTTCTCCAGGTCACGCACCGATACGGTGATGCCATGGGTGCCGCGAATGCCGAACTCGGAGGGGATTACACCATTGGAGTAGGGGGTACGGTCATCGTCGGCGATGCCGACCAGCTCATAGCAGATGCCGCACGGATGGGCGAAGTGCAACAACTGCTCGCCAAAGCGCTCCTGAAACTCCGGCTTGAAGCCGTGGCTTTCCAGATGCTTGGCCCAGAAGGCCAGCGAGGAGACCGGCACCGACAGCGCCAGGGTCTTGATCTGGCCGCTGCCAGGGCGTCCCATGCGGCCGGACTGACGCATCGGGAAGCAAGTTACCAGGGTGCTTTCCTCGCCGATGTCGTTGCCGTAGTAGAAGTGATAGATCGGATCGGTGCCATCATACAGGCCGGTCTTCTTGACGCTCTTCAGGCCCAGCACCTTGGTGTGGAAATCATAATCTTCCTGGGCTCCGCCGACATTCAGGGTGATATGGTGGTGGCGCAGGATATGTGGATTGAGTTCCATGGCGTTCTCCTAGTTGTTTTGTTGTCGTTATTGAACGAAGTGTTGCGGTTAAGGACGGGTGCCTGTGAAGGCGTTGTCGAGCAATTCGCGAATCGCTACCGGCTCAATCGGACGGGGGTTCCAGTAGGGCGAGGCGCAGGCGACCTCCACCGCCCGTGGTACATCGGCCTCGCTCATGCCGATCTGTGCCAAGCTGGTCGGCGCGCCGTGCTCGGCGGCGAGGTCGAACAGGCCCTGGGCGGCATTCTCGACACCCAGGGCGCGAGCGATGCGTGCCATGGCTTCGGGTGCGGCCTCGGCGTTGTAGGCGGTGGCATGGGGCAGCACCACGGTGTGGGTTTCGGCATGTGGCAGGTCGAAGCTGCCGCCCAGGGTGTGGCACAGTTTGTGGTGGATCGACATGCCGACGGCGCCGAGGCAGACTCCGCATGCCCAGGCGCCGAACAGCGCATCCGAGCGCGCTTCGCGGTCCTGCGGGTCGACGTGGATGCGCGGCAGGGCGCGGCCGATCGCGGCGATGCCCTGCTCGGCGAGTTGCGAGATCAGCGGGTTGGCATCCTTCGAGTAGAGCGCCTCGACGGCATGGGCAATGGCGTTGAGGCCACTGGTCACGGTCATCCTGGCGGGCAGGCTCAGTGTCAGATCGACGTCGTAGATGATCACTTCCGGCAGCACCTTGAGGGTGCGCTGGGTGGTCTTCAGGTTGTTTTCGGTTTGGCCGATGATCGGCGTCGCCTCGGAGCCGGCGTAGGTGGTCGGAATGACGATCTGCGGCAGGTCGGTATTCAGCGCGATGGCCTTGCCCAGGCCAATGGTAGAGCCGCCGCCGAGCGCGACCAGGCAGTCGGCGCCGCTGCTTTCCACCACGCCAAGGGCATCGCGGGTGACCTCCATCGGCGTGTGCATGGTGGCATTGGCGTACAGCCCGACCGCCAGTTCGCCGAGTTGCGCGACCAGCCGTTCACCGTCGGCGCGCTGCTGGGGGGTGGTCAGTACCAGGGCGCGAGAACAACCCAGAGTGCGGATTTCCTCTGCGGCCTGGGCGAGGGTGCCGAAACCAAAAATGACCCGTGAGGGCAGTGCGTTATAGATGAATGGCTGCATGACGCGGTGGTTCTCCCAATGCTGGTGTGCTGTTCAAGCACTTTGTCATGCTGGCAGGTTGTGCCCGGTGTCGCGCCTAATCACCTGTCGAAAGATAGCGGGAAGGCGCCCTATCGAGGGATAGGTGAGCGTGGGGGGGTGGTGGGCGAAGATAGCCGGCATGACCGAAGTCTGTGGAGATGGCAGGATGACAACAACAATGATCGAGCCAGCCGATTCGCCGCCTGTGTGTGTGCTGCGTGACCTGCTGGAGCAGCGTGCGGCGCAGGTGCCCGAGCGTCCCTTCGCACTGTTCGAGGATGGCCGGCAGTGGAGCTATGCCCAGACCCTCGCGGAAGTGCGGGGTTGCGCTGCCGGCCTGCAACGCCTGGGTGTCGTGCCCGGCGAACGGGTGCTGGTCTGGCTGGGCAATGGCGCCGAGGCGCTGCGGGTGATGCTCGCTATTCATTACCTGGGCGCGGTGGCTGTGCCGGTCAACAGCGCCTACCGTGGCGCATTGCTTGAGCATGTGTTGCGCAACACCGGTGCGCGACTGATGCTCGCCGATGACCGGCTGCTCGAACGCCTGGCCGGGCTGGAGTACGCCGATCTGCGTCAGGTGCTGGTATTCGGCGCCGCTCGCCCAGCCCTGCCCGGACTGCAACTGCTCGACGAGACGCTGCTGCGCATGGGCACGGTGCCGGCTGTGCCGGCGCAACCGATCCAGCCCTGGGATACCGCGGTGGTGGTCTACACCTCGGGCACTACCGGGCCGTCCAAGGGGGTGCTGTGCTCCTGGCTGCACCTGTGGAGCACCGCTACGGCATTCCGTCATCTGGATGCCAGCGACCGCAGTCTGGTCAGCCTGCCGCTGTTCCATATCGGCGGTATTCTCGGCTATTACTGCGCGCTGCTGACCGGCGGCTCGCTGTTGCTGGCCGAGTCGTTCAGCGTCAGCCGTTTCTGGCCTTTGGTGCGCGAGTTCGAGGTGACCAGCACCGGCCTTCTCGGGGTGATGCTGCCGTTCCTGCTCAAGCAGCCGGCAGGCGCCGGAGATCGCCTGCACCGCTTGCGCAGCGTCCTGGTGGCGCCGCTGGACGAGGCGGCGCCGGCCTTCGCCGAGCGTTTCGGCGTCGAGGTCTACACCGAATACAACATGACCGAGCTGTGCATGCCCCTGTTCAGCGAAGCCAACCCGACCCGGCCCGGTACCTGCGGGCGGGTACGCGAGGGCGTCGAGTTGCGTATCGTCGATGAGCATGACTTCGAGGTGCCGATTGGCCAGGTAGGTGAGCTGATCCTGCGCAGTGACCAGCCCTGGCGTTTCAGTCATGGCTACCTGAACAATCCCGGAGCCACCGCGGAGGTCTGGCGCAATGGCTGGTTCCATACCGGCGATGCCTTTCGCCGCGATGCGGATGGCAACTACTATTTCGTCGACCGGCTCAAGGATGCGCTGCGCCGGCGTGGCGAGAACATCTCCTCGTTCGAGGTGGAAAGCGCCATCCTCGCCCACCCGGTGGTTCGCGAGGTGGCGGTGGTCGGCGTACCCGGAGAGGTTTCCGAGGACGAGGTGCTTGCCGTACTGGCCCTGGCGCCGGGCCAGGAGCTGGTCCCGGAGCAACTGATCGACTTCCTGCGTCCGCGTCTGGCCGACTTCATGGTGCCGCGTTACCTGCGTTTCCTCCCGGAACTGCCGAGAACGCCGACCCACAAGGTGCTCAAGCATGCGTTGCGCGCCCAGGGGGTGAGCAGCGATACCTGGGACCGTGAGCAGGCTGGCGTGCTGGTGAAGCGCGAGCGCCTGGGTAGGCGGTCATGACCGCGCGGGGGCCGCTGTGCGGCATCCGCATACTGGAGTTCGCCGGCATCGGGCCGGCGCCGTTCGGCGCCATGCTGCTGGCCGATCTGGGCGCGGAGGTGCTGCGTATCGACCGCAAGGGCGGAATGGACTACGACAGGTTTTGCGTCGAGTCGCGCGGCCGCCGCTCGGTGGCCCTCGATCTCAAATGCTCGCAGGGGCGCGAGGCGGCATTGCGCCTGATCGGCCGCGCGGATGTGCTGCTGGAAGGCTTCAGGCCGGGGGTGATGGAGCGCCTGGGCCTGGGTCCGGAACCGGCGCTGGCGGCCAATCCGCAACTGGTGTACGGGCGCATGACCGGCTGGGGGCAGGACGGCCCGCTGGCCCAGGCGGCTGGCCATGACATCAACTACATTGCCCTGTCCGGCGTATTGCACGCCATCGGCGGCGCCGAGCGGCCGGCGATACCGCTGAACCTGGTGGGCGACTTCGGCGGCGGCGCGCTGTACCTGGTCATGGGGGTACTCGCCGCCTTGCTGAATGTGCGCGCCGGTGGCGAGGGGCAGGTGGTGGATTGCGCCATGGTCGATGGTTCCGCCTCGCTGCTCGGCATGATCTACGGCCACTACGCGCGGGGTCTGACCCGACCGCCGGCTACGGATTCGGTGGTCAATCACGGTACCTGGCTGGATCGCCGGGCAGGCAACGTCATCGATGGCGGTGCGCATTTCTACAACACCTATGCCTGCGCCGACGGCAGGCACATTGCCATCGCTGCGATCGAGCCGGCGTTCTATGCGCAATTGCTTGACCGGCTCGGCCTGGACGACCCGGCTTTCACTGCGCAGATGGACCGTTGTGCCTGGCCAGATCTGCAGGCACGTCTGGCTGGGTTGTTTCTTCAGCGCAGCCGCGATCAGTGGTGCGCATTGCTGGAGGGCAGTGAAGTCTGTTTTGCCCCAGTGTTAAGCATGGAGGAAGCGCCACGGCATCCGCACAACCGGGCCCGGGGCACTTTCGTTGAGCGCGATGGTTTCTTGCAGCCGGCCCCGGCGCCGCGCTTCTCCAGAACCCCTGGGGCCATCCAGGGTCCGCCGCCGTCCGCTGGCGAGCACAATCGTGAGGGGCTGGGCGACTGGGGATTCAGCGAATCGGAAATCGATGATCTGGAACGTAGCGGGGCGCTGTAGCCAGGATTCGCTCCGCGGCCCGGAGCGTCCTCGACCTGGGCTAGATATCCAGTACCAGCACCTCGGATTTAGCTCGTGATACACAGATCATCATGCTCTTGCCCTCGGCCTTGGCGGTGTCGGAGAGCACGAAATCGCGGTGGTCGGGAGTGCCTGACAGTACCTGGGTTTCGCAGCTCGAGCACAGTCCCTCGCGACAGGAGAAGGGCACGTAATGACCATGCTCCTCCAGCACTTCGAGGATGCTGAGCTCTGCGGGTACCTGCAGTTCCTCGCCGGTACTGTGCAGGATTACCTTGAACTCCTGGTTGTCGGTGCTCCCCTGAGTCTTGCCGGAGAACCACTCGAAATGGACCTGTTCAGCCGGTCTGTCGCTGGCGGCCGCCTGCACCCGTTCCATCAATGGCGCCGGGCCGCAGCAGTAGATGTGGCTGTAGTTGGGCATGGCAGACACGGTAGCTTCGATGTCCAATGGCTGACCATCGTGTTCGTCGAGAAAATGGAAGGTTACCCGCTCCTTATCTAGCTCCAGCAACTCTTCATAGAAGGGCGCGCGCAGGCGGCTGCGCGTCAAGTAGTGCAGTGTCCAGGGCTTATCGTTCGCCATGCACCAGCGGATCATTGCCAGGATCGGTGTGATACCGATACCGCCGGCAATGAAACTGTAGTGGTCGCCGTTCGCGCCCAGCGGGAAGTTGTTGCGCGGCGTGCTGATGCGCAGCCGCTCGCCGACTTTCAGGCCGCCATGCAGCAGGCGTGAACCACCGCGGCTCTCCAGTGCGAGGCCGACGCCGATCTGGTAGCGATGGCGTTCGCGATAGTCATTGCACAGCGAGTAATGGCGAATCAGGCCGTTGGCCAGATGGACTTCCAGGTGGGAGCCTGGTTCGAAGGCGGGCAGCTCGCGGCCCTGCGGATCGACCAGCTCGAGGCTGAGTACATCCCTGGCTTCGGCACGGATTGCCGCTATGACGGCGTCGAGTTGTCCTGCGGACATGGGAAACTCCAGTATTCAGTGTGGATCGGGGCGCAGCGTCGCCGCTATCAAGCCAGGAAATCGGCGACTGCCTCGCGCGCAGCGAGCGATTCGTCCAACACCAGGTGGCCGGCAGCAGGAAATAGGCGGATCTCTGCATGCAGAATCAGGTGCTGCCAGTGTTCGGCCTGGCCGGGAGGGACGATACGGTCCTCTGCTCCCCACAGCAGCAAGGTCGGCATGCGCAGGCGGTGCAGCCAGTGCGGAAGTTTGGGGTTGGTCATCACGCCGTTACGGGAAATGCGTGCCACCGATGTACCTTCGCGCATGCGCATGGTGCCGAACTCTTCGTCCGGCCCGGACGGCAGAAAGGGCGCCAGGATAGCCAGGTCATGGACCAAGTAGGAAGGGATCTCCTCTGGCGGAATGACCATGAAGTCCGGCTGCGGATGCTCCTTTACATCCAGGCCGGCCGGCGCGATCAGGACCAGTTTATCGATCTGCTGGCCGTGCTGGATGGCATATTCTGCAGCCAGCCGTCCACCGAGGGAGAAGCCCACCAGATTGAAACGCTCCAGATTCATCGCCTCGAACAGTTCCTGATAGTGCTGGATATAGTCTTGCAGGCTGTCGATGCGCGGATTGTCGGCGGATTGTCCGAAGCCTGGATGGTAGGGCAGGATTACTCGAAACCGGTCGGTCCACGCCCGAGCGAAATCGATGCCGTGCCAGGTGCCGCCGCCATGCAGAAACACCAGTGGCGCGCCCTGGCCGGCGCTGTATACCACAGTCTGGCTACCGTCGATCAGGTACTCGTGACGCTCGAACCCAGCGTGGTCGACGCGGGAATCACCGAAGCTGTTATTGGACATTGTGGGCTCCTGGGGCTTGTCTGAATGTACGCCGCAAGGGTCGTCCAAGAGTCAGGAAAAGGCACCTATCCTTGGATAGCCTGACGCTCTCTGACAGGGTGTGGCAGGCGGCCGGTCGATAGATAGGTGATTGGCCGGCCGCCAAGGTGCTCTGCTTCCTCATCGATAACAATAATGGAGAATGAGCAATGAACGTGGCGCAAGTGTTCGATGTTAATGAGCGGGTGTGTTTGGTCACCGGAGGAGCTAGCGGGATCGGCCTGGCCTGTGGTGAGGCGATGGCGGAGAACGGCGCCCGGGTGGTACTGGCCGATATCGACGAAACGCGCCTCGACGCGGCGGTGGGGAAGTTGCAGGCTAGGGGGCTGCGGGTTTTCGCAGAGCGGGTGGACGTCAGCTCACGGGAGTCAGTCGCGGCGGCATTCGATGCGCTGGTCAGCCGCGAAGGGCGTCTCGATGTGGTGTTCGCCAACGCGGGCGTGGATGTCGGTGCCGGTTTTGTTGCCCGCGATGGCAGCCGCAGTGTTGAGGGGGCGCTGGAGAACATCAGTCCGGAACATTGGCGTGAGTATCTGGGGATCAACCTCAATGGCGTGCTGCATACTTTGCAGGAGGCCGCGCGGCACATGAAGCCGCAGGCTAGCGGCAAGATTATCGTGACCACCTCGATTGCCAGCTTCTGCAATGTCGGCGGGGTTGGCACCTCCTACTTCGCGGCCAAGGCTGCCGCCTCGCACCTGATGCGTCAGGCAGCACTGGAGCTGGCGCGCTATAACATCCAGGTCAATGCCATGGCGCCTGGAGCATTCGCCACCAATATCGCCGGCGGCCATGTGCGCGATCCTGACATGCGTCGCCTTCTGGAGGCGGCCAATCCGCAGCATCGCATCGCCGAACCGGATGAGATCAAGGGCTTGGCTCTGCTGTTGGCGTCTGGGGCGTCGTCGTTCATTACCGGTAGCGAGATCGTCATCGATGGTGGCGCGTTGCTCGGCCTGGCGGATTGAAGCGGAGGGTCAGCGTTGCATGCGGGCACCCTGAGCCTTGGCATACTGCAGGGGCGGCAAACCAAAGCGCTTCTTGAATACTTCGCGAAATGCACGCTCTGATTGATAGCCAACCTTCTCTGCAATTCTAGCGACCGACAATTGCCCAGCCAGCACCTCCTCGGCGGCGACCTGCATGCGCCAGTTGATCAGGTACTCAATTGGCGACTGACCGACCAGTTTGGTGAAGCGTCGACCAAAGGTGAAGCGTGACATACCGGCTTCCTGCGCCAGGGTCTCGCTGGTCCAGTTGGCGCCAGGGTTGCTATGTATGGATGCGAGAGCCCGGCTGATGCGTTGATCAGCCAGGCCGCGGAGCCAGCCGGTGCTGTCGAGTGGCGCTGATAAGGCATGTGCTCGAATGAAACTAGTGAAGACCAGTTCAGCCAGGTGACTCGCGGTGGCCAAATAGCCGGCTTTGGCCACCGTCTGTTCACTCACGAGAAAATCCAATAACGAGGGAATCCAAGGAAACAAGCCGCTGGCGCTGCCCCTTAAAGGGATTACCTGCGGCAAAGCCGATAGCAACTGATTGCTGTTACCCGCTTGCAATACAAAGCCGAGGGTGAGCATGCGTTTTTCCTTGGGGCCGCTGCCGAGTTTAAGACCTGATATGGGTGCGCTTTGCCGTGAGTTCTGGCTCAAAACCGGCAAATTATGGTTATCCCAATACTCGAACAGGTCGATGCAAGGAGACTCTGGCGCTGAACTGACAGTAAACGGAGCTTCGTGCAACACGAGTGCGGAGTCACCGGGGTACAACTGAAGGGGAGGTTGCCCCTGATGTTGTATGAAGAAAGGCATGTCAATACAACAGAAGGCATGCGCGTAACTTGCCGGCATGCTTGGCATTGCGATTCCCCAAGTGTCGCCAAGGGAAAATATTCCACAGGAATTGGCTTCAATTTTTATAGAGAGTAGTACTTCGCCCAATAAATCCATCAGTCCTCAGTGGTGCTGCAATCAGCCGAAATTTTGCTAAATATAGCATAGAAGTTGAAAGTCTTGATCTCTAGTCTAAGTACTTGTGGATCAAGCCACAGAACAATAAGAGCCGATAGAGGATAGTCATATGTACTTGCATAATTGCTGGTATGTCGCCGCCTGGAATTACGAGATTGAGCCGGAAGGCTTGTTGGCGCGAACCATTATCAATGAACCGATCGTGCTATTTCGCAAGGCTGACGGTAGTATCGCCGCCTTACAGGATCGGTGCTGCCACCGGGCCGCCCCATTGTCCATCGGTCGTAAGGAGGGCGATGCGGTACGGTGCATGTACCACGGTCTGAAGTTTGACAGTAGTGGTACGTGTGTTGAAATACCAGGTCAGGACAATATCCCGCCACAAGCCTGTGTGCGCAGTTTCCCGGTGTTTGAGCAAGACAGTTGGATATGGGTCTGGATGGGGGATCCATCCAAGGCTGACACCGCGCTGATTCCCCCGGCGGTAGCGCTGGATGATCCGGATTGGATCTTCCGTTCCGGCAATATCGAATACGAGGCCAATTATCAGTTGGTCAACGACAACCTGCTGGACTTTTCCCACTTGTTCTTTGTGCACCCCGAGAGTTTTGGTGTCGGTGCTGATTGGGCACATGTGCGGCCCAAAGTGACCAGGCTGGAGCGTGGTGTTCGAGTGGAGCGTTGGCTGCCCAATCAGCCGGTCCCCAATCATATCAAGGAGGTAGTTGACTGCCAGGCGCTGGACCTATGGGGAAGCTATGACTATTTGGTTCCCGGTGTGATGGTAATGCACTCCTACGGTTTCCCTCAAGGAACTCTGGAGCGTTTCAATGGCGAGGCACCCAAGGATATGCAGCCCGTCACCCATGACGTTACCTGCCAGACTATCACCCCCAGTACTGACGATACTTCACGTTACTTCTTTTCCTGGGCGCCGAACCGCCATGCCGCGGCGGGGTGCAGTGAGGAACTGGCCGACGGCATGATCACCATTGCGCGCATGGCCTTCGAAGAGGACCGGCAAATGATCGAAGCACAGGCACGTACCCTGAAATTGGCAACCGAGACCAAGCTGGTACCGATCGCTTTCGATAACGCTTTATCGCAATTTCGCTGGGTGCTTGAAAAACTGATCAAGGAAGAAGGCCAGTCTCCGTTGCAGGTAGTCGCCAAGGCCTAAGGCCTGACCTGTCCCTCTTAGCCGAACCATGGCGTTGCGCTGGCGGCGCTATGGGTCGGTACATCACTAGTGGCCGGGCTCGAACAGGTATTCAAGAGGTTTTTCCGGATCTGCTTCCAGACGCCGGATCTCCTGCAGCAGCTCCTTCAGCGCGGCCTTGGGGAAACACACCTGTAAAGTACGGCCACCGCTGGCGCGATGTGGGTTATGGTACTGCACGTTGAGTTCCTGAGCCTGTTCGTTATAGGTGATCTTGGTTGGGCCCAGAACTTGGGCTACGGTGAAAATCATTGGATTACTCATGGATTGGGTTCCACGGGTTGGTTGACATAGATAAAAAAAGGATGGGCCGGAGAAAAGAGGCCCATCCTTGAAGGTACCGGCAGCCTGGCCGAGCCATGCATGCTCGGCGTCTGCTGGTATAACATGCTTGAAACCCATGCAGTATTGCCCGTCTCGCAGGTTGCTGCACCTGTCTAACGATAGCACCCGCTCAGTTGAGAATGCCCAGTTGACGTGCGCGTTCAGCGGCCATCGAGCGGCGGCGCACGCCGATCTTGTCGTAGATCTGTTGCAGATACCATTTCACCGATCCTTCGGTCATGCCCAATTTGTCGCCGATCTCGCGGTTGAGCAGGCCGGTCGCTACCATTTTGAGTATTTCCAGCTCCCGGCCGCTCAGTGTACCGAGCATGGGTATCTCTTCCATGGCAGGCTGCTCGATAGGGGCCGCCAGGGAGCCGTGGAGGCGCTCCAGCAGGCGGGCGATAAAAGCGTCCTCCTGCTGGTTGTCCATTGGAGCTGCAGTAAATTGTTCTTGTAGCAGGTTCTCGACCCAGGTGCCCTCATCGATGAAGATCCGCATGAAGTCACAAGGTGCGGCCCGGCTTATGGCTTTGCGTAACGTGCGCAATGCGCTCCGGCGATCGCCCGAGAGCAGTGACAGGTGGGCGCTGAGTATGTGCCAGCGGAGCAGGTTGCGTACCGCTCCGGCGGTATGGAGAAAATGCTGCCACTGCTTGGCCAGGTTGATAGCCTCCATCAGTCGCCCGTCTGCCTGTGCTACCCGTACCCAGGCCAGGGCACGGCCTTCGTCCCGGGAGGTCATACCTTGTCTTGGGTAAACTTCCAGCGGGGAACAGCGCAGTTTGTGCTGGCGCCCCAGCGTGACCACATCATTGACCCGGCCTTGGCGTAGCAGACACTTCATACGCTCCGACAGAGTATAGATACTCAGCCGTTCGAAGCCGTGTTCCTGAGCGAACATGTCCGCCTCATCAAGCACAGCGTAGGTTTCGCTGTATTTGCGCTCGGCCATGAACAGGCGCGCCCGGGTCAGCCAGCCGGCAATCGCCTGGTCGACAAAGCCCTTCTTGTTGATTTGCGGCAGATACAAGTCCAGCAGCTTGCCCGCCTGCTCCAGCTCATCCCGTTCATAATGGACCTTGGCCAGATGCATGGCGATCATGGCGGCCAGTGACGAACGTGGCCCGGCCAGGTGTTCGGCGGACTCCAGGGCTTCCCGGAGGGACTGCACGGCTGATCCGGTACGCCCCGCCATCAGCCGGCTGGGGCCGAGTATGGCGGCGTGGAAGACCTGACCGAGCTCATTCTTCAGGCGTTTCAGGTGTTCACTGGCCAATTGGTTGAGCCGCTCTACCTCATCCAGTTGATAGTGTTCGCGCTGAGCGTACATCAAGGCGTTGTACAGGCTGCCACGCACCAACGGAGGTGCATCGTCGTAGCTGTCGATCAGCTCTCTGGCTTGTTTCAGCACCGCTGGCATGTCGTCACTGAGCATCGACAGCATCAGCTCCCGGTGTTTCAGCATCAGGGCAAGACCGCGCTGGCGCTCCTGCGGCAGTGTCTGTTCATGCTCCAAGGCCTTTATCCGCTGACGTGCCTTGTGCAGTAGTTCCTTGCAGGTTTCAAACTGCCAGAGCATCTCGAGCTGCCAGACCTGCGAGAGAATGATATTGGGGAAATTCTCGACAATACTGATCGGCAGCTTTTCAGCCAGCAGCCAGGCATTTTCATCGATACTGAATATCTCTTCGCAATGGGCGTTCATGATTTCGGCCGCGCGCAACTCCTGCCCCGCGGCAATGGCATGATTGAAGGCGCTGATCGGATCCCGTTGCTCGCCGAACCATTCACTGGCCAGCCTGTGCAGATGGCGAAACAGCCCCTCGTCGCGCTTGTGCAGCTCCTGGCGCAGAAACTCGGCGAACAGTGGCTGGTAGCGATACCACCGTTGCTGATCATCGAGTGGCAGCAGGAACAGACCGTTGGCTTCGAGATAGTGCAGCATGCTCTGACTGTTCTGCGTGCCCAGTATATGGTTGCACAATGAGGGGGAGAGCTTCTCAAGCACCGCTGTCTGCAACAGGAAGTCGTGTATCGCTGGCGATTCGCGGGCCAGCACTTCCTGGGCGAAGAAGTCGGCGAACAATCGCTGGGTGCCGGAAATATCATCGAAACGGGCCGTCAGCTCTGGGTTGCGCCTAGCCTGCATGACTGCCAGGGCAAGACCGCCGGTCCAGCCTTCGAGCCGCTCAGTCAGGTGCTGGAAGTGATGATCATCAAGCGTTTCCGCACCCAGTGCCTGTCGCAGCTCCTGGGCTTCCTGAAGGTCGAAGCGCAGTTCGCTCAGGCCAATATCATGTACCTGCCCGTGCATTCGATATCGCGCTACGGAGAAACAGGGTTCGCCGCGAAAGGTGAAGACGAAATGTACGCCGGGCTGGGCATGGTCGACCAGCATCGAGAGCAGGCGGGCCGAGTCGGTACCGGCCAGTTGGTGGGCGTCGTCGAGAAACAGGAACAGGGGAGTATCGCGAGACTGCAGGCGCTTGAGTATGTTGGTCAGTGCTGGCTTCAGTTGATAGTCGCTGGTTTCGCTGACCATGCTGGGCGGATGAGAGGGTTCCAGCATGCCCTTGACGTAAGCGCAGAAGATGCTCAGTTCTCGGTCACCGCTATCCAATGATAGCCAGGCTGCGGTATGACCGAGTTGCCGCAATTGCTCGAATAACTGGCTGGCCAGGGCTGATTTGCCATAACCGGGGGGGGATTTGATAATGGTCAGCTTGAATGAGCGGGCGTTCCGCAAGTGGGCGGCGAGATGCCGGCGCTTGACCAGGCTGATGCTGTGCGGAGAAGGGCTGAACTTGGATGCCAGCAGATAGATGCTGCTTTCCGCCGTTGGCGAAGGCAGTGCGCGCATGGGGGAAGGGCTCATGTCGATCACCTCGTTCGGGTCAATAATCTTGACCTCTTGTTTGTTCGCAAGCTGGGCGGGCTGCCAGCTGAATAATCGAGAGTGACAATGCGATTCTGGAGCGAGATAGTCGCCTATCCAAAGATAGGCGCTCGGTCAGTTTGTACGAAACTGCCGGATCAGCACTTGCAGTTCATTGCTTAGTTGCGCCAGTTGCATACTGGATTGGCGCATGTGCTGGTGAGCTGTGGCGCTTTCGTCGGCGATATGTCGTATATGGGTGACGTTGCGACATACCTCGGTGGTGGCCGTATGCTGCTGTTCGGCAGCGGCGGCGATCTGCTGGTTCAGTTGTTCGATGATGGATACTGCGGTGGTGATCCGACTCAGTGCCTGACGTGCCTCTTCGGTCATCGCTACCGCTTCGCGGTTTAACTCCACGCTGCCGGTCATGCGGGTAACCGCCTGGTTGGAAATGTTCTGCAGGCGCTGCAACATGGCTTCGATCTCATGGGTGGACTGCCGGGTGCGCCTGGCCAGGGCCCGCACCTCGTCGGCGACCACTGCGAAGCCGCTCCCCTGTTCGCCGGCTCTGGCGGCCTCGATGGCGGCATTCAGGGCCAGTAGATTGGTTTGTTCCGCGACTGCCTTGATTACCTCCAGCACGCCATTGATCCGCTCGCTTTCCTGGTGTAGGTGCTGGATCGCCTGCATGCTGCTGTCCACCTCGGCCGCCAGATGGGATACCTGGTCGGCCCCGCGACTGACCAGTCGGTCCCCGCACACCGCTTCATGGTGGGTTTGCCGGGCCGCCTGCGAAGCCTCTTCGGCATTGCGTGCCACCTCGGCCACGGTGGTGGTCATCTGCTCCATGGCGGTGGCTGCCTGGTCGGTTTCGTATTTCTGAGCCTGCGCACTTTCATGGCTTTGCTGGCTGACCTGTTGCTGCTGATCGGCAGCAGCGTTCAGTTGATCAATCCCTTTGCCGATGCGTTGTACCAGTCCGCGCAAATTGAGAGTCATGCCCTGCATGCTTTGTATCAGTTGCCCGAACTCGTCCCGGCGATCAGTGCCAATATCCTGGCTAAGATCGCCCGAGGTGATTCGCTGGGCGGCTGCCAGTACCTGGCGCAGGGGAGCAAGAATCATCTGGCGAATGGTGAACGAGGCCAGTAGCGAGAGCAACATGATTACTATCGCACTGATTACCAGGGTGCTCATGATGCGCCGTCCCTGAACGAGCATCTGCTGCTGGTGCTGCTCAAGGACCTGCTCAGCCTGCTCAAGTGCGGTATCGGCCATCTTTTCCATCTGTCGGGCACTGTGCTGGCTGGCTTCGCGGTTACTGCGATAGTGCTCGAAAGCCTGGCGGTAGCTGGCCAGGGCTTGTTGGGCAGTCAGCAAGATGTCACGGTTTTCTTCGTTGATTCTTTCATGCAGGCGGAGAACGGCGTTTTCGCTGCCCTGCATCAGGGCTTCCCATTGTTCGAGGCTCTCGTTGTCGCCGTCATGGACAAAGCCGAACTCACGGTTGCGGATGGCCAGCATCATGCGAATCAGCGTGCTGGAGTCCTCGGCGAAGCTGAGGGTGGCCTGATGGTTGATGGCTGTGTCATTGATCAGGGCTTCGCGAAGCAGGGTGAACATGTCCATTGCAACGAACTCAAACTGAATGCGCGCTTCATCGGCCTGTTCCTGCATGACGACCTGTGCCTGCCGGGCTTGCTGCTGCTGGCGGACAAAGGCTTCAAATTGCTGCAGATAGTCGTGGCTGCTTTGCCGGATCAGTTTCAGGCCCTGGGCATGGTTCCGGTCGGTGGCCGGGGCAAGTATGGCAAGACTCTGCTCTATGTGTCCCAGCTGCTGGCGTACCTGGGAGGCCCGTTGCTGTGATGCGGCCAGGGCGTAGTCCTTTTCCGCGCTACGGGCTTGCAGCAACCAGTGGTTCAGGGTTGCGATGTCCTGGCCGAGACGATTGCTGGCCAGCAGTGTACTGGCACTGTAGAGGCCGACACCAATGGCAGAGAGTGACAATACGCAGATCAGACCGAAACCGATCAGCAATTTGCGGCCGACCGGCAGGTCGGCCAGCCAGGTGGTAGCGCGCTGGAGCATGTCGTTATCCTTCTGTCTCGGTTGCCAGCCTGGAATGTTGTGCACGGGAGCGGGCGCCTATTGCTGGATAGCTCTGGCCAGTTCGTCCAGAGTGCTGATCGACAGCCCCAGATAGGTAGCTGCGCCGCCCGGTGCCCAGTTCTGGTCGTGATTGACCAGTTTGTCGCGCACGAACAGGTAATGCCGCTGCGCGCGTTGCAGGGCGGGTTCCAACTGAGGGTCATTGGCCAGTGCGGTGAAATGCTCGCCGATACGCTGATCCAGATGTTCGAAGCTGTCTTCTTCGCGGGTCATGAAGTAGGTCTGCACGGCAAACCGGTAGGTACGGATCTGGTACAGCAGCAGAATCCGACTGCAATCCAGACTCAGTTGGTGCAGCCGCGTCAGGCGCGGATCAGTGGCCTGTCGAGTGAGGTGCTGTCCGGCCAGGCTGTCGAGTTCGGCCTGGCTATGCAGGATCGGGTTGAGCAGTTGCGGCAAGCGGTAGATATCGGTAGCGGGTTGCCGTTCCAGTAGTCCTACCTGCTCTTCCAGGGTCTGGCTGAGCGACAGCAGTTCGGCGTCCTGCAGGTGGGTGGCATGCAGGCGGATCGATTGCAGCGCCTGCTGATAGGCGTCGACCCGGCGTGGGTCGGCAATGTCTTCGTATTCGCTGTGATAGGCCAGCAGATTGGCGCTTAGGCTGAAGCCCAGGCTTCGAAGCTCATGCCAGTGCTGACCCTGGCTGGCGTGAAGGTTGGGCGGGGCGAGCAGCAGTGCTGCCAACAGGGGCAGAGTTCGCAGGGCCATTGTCTTTCCTTGGTCTATTTATTGTTATGTCGGCGTCGTGCAGTGTCTGTCCGGGCAGTGGGGCAGACACCTGCCGAAAGATAGGGCGCGCAGCTGACGATAGATAGGTGATCGCCAGCTGCTGGCGAGGCTCTCTGTTGTTTCCCTACAAGAAAATGGAGAAAGGCCATGAGCCCTAATGAAACCGTTGTCGATCACGGCACGCTGGCTGATCCGGTACGACAAGGAGCACGATGATGACAAGTCGATGGCCGGTTATTTTTCTGATTTACGCCTTCGGTCTGGCCGCCACGTCGGCGCTGGGCATGATGGGGCCGATTGCCGGTGATATCGGCGAGGCCTTCGGGGTGTCCGGGCAGGCGGTGGGCTTTGCCATTGCCGGGCAGCTGCTGCCGCTGGCGTTCGCCGGTGTGCTGATGGGCTGGTTGATCGATAGGCTGGGACCACGTCCGTTGCTGGGCCTGGGAGTGCTGGTGATCGCTCTGTGCAGCCTGATCAATGCCTATACCCAGAGTTTCACTGTGCTGCGGGGCGTGTTGCTGCTAGAGGGTATTGCGCTGGTGGCCCTGCTGACAGCGGGGCAGGGGTTGCTGATGATCACCACCGCCGGCGCGCGCCAGGTCAAGGCCCTGACCCTGTGGTCAACGGTGATGCCGGTCGGTTATGCGCTGGGGCTGTTGCTGGTATCGCCGTTCGCTGGGGGCGAGAACTGGCAGGGCGGCTTCTTGCTGCATGGTCTGGTGTTACTGGTGCTGGCCTGTGGCAGTGTGCTGCTGCCGCGGGTGCGCCTGCCGGCGGCGCCAGGTGGGAGTTTTGCGGTGTTGCGCAACAGCCGGGTGTTGCGTTTCGGTATTGCCCTGAGTCTGTCCGCACTGGCGGGTATCGGCACCAGTGCGGTTGGAGCCCTGTATCTGCATCAGGTGCACGGGCTGGCCCTGGCGCAGAGCGCGCAGATCATGGCGCTGGCCAGTCTGGCCGGGGTGCTTGGCAGTGTGCTGATCGGTTTGCTGTTGACCTGTGGCTGGCAGGGCCTGAGCGCGGCGGCGCTGGTGGTGACAGTGGCGCTGCTGGGTGGTCTGGCATTCTATGTGCCCTGGGGGCTGGTGCCGCTGGCCATGGCTGGCGCGGTACTGCAGCAGGTGGCGGTGGGTGGTTTCATTGCCCTGACCTATGCCCTGTTGCCACGCGCTCTGCCCGATCCATCGATGGCTGGTACCGCAGCCGGGCTGGTGGGGCAGATTACCGGCATTGGCGCCACGCTGTCCGCGCCGCTGTTCTTCGCCACGCTGGCGCAGGGGCAGTGGGTACTGTTCCTGGTGATTGTCGGGGTGGCCTGGATCGGCAGTCTGCTGGTGTTGCCGTTGTGGCGGCGAACTTCCGGCGGGGAAGTACCGGCCTGATGACGTGAATACATGCAACGGGTGCGTTCCTAAGGCACGGCGTGTGGATGCAACCCGTCGCATGGATATTGGACGAAATCAGAACATCGGGTGCTTGCTGACGGATTCGGTGGGCACCGGTTGCATCACATCCCAGTGCTCGACGATGCGGCCATCCTCGATCCGGAATATATCGACGATGGCCGCGCCAAGGTCGTCGGGGCTGGTCTTGCCATGCACATGCAGAAAGACGATGTCGTCTTCACTGGCGATGCGCTTTACCTCGTAGCTGAACGCCGGAAATTGCTGCTGGAAACCTTCCAGGACGGCAATTGCCGGTTCGGCGCCATCGGCTGTATCCGGGTTGTGCTGGATGTAGTCCGGGGCGACATAGCGGTCAAAGGCTTCGCGTACCTGTTTGTCGACAAAGGCCAGCTCGACGAAGTCGAGGACCAGTTGTCTGGCGCTATCCGCCTGGACCAGGGAGCTGCCCAGTGCCAGGGCGGCGCCGAGACCGATGGTCGTGAGGGTTTTCTTCATGTGGTTCTCCTTGCTTCAGAGTTGCGCCAGCAGACCCAGGAGTCTGGGTTGGCGGTTCGTTGTCGCGCTGATGGGCGGGGCGCTGGCTGACATGCCTGCGCCCCCGGTCATGAGGTCGGCCAGGCGTTGCTGGGCCGGTTGATCGTGCCGGAGCAGGCTGTATTCCATCCGCTGCCGGCATGGACTGCTGTCCAGTGCCAGCGACAGCAGGTGGTGGTTGGCCGGTTCGAGCAGGCTGTAGAGGATCAGCGGGCCATTGTGCAGGTGCCTGGCGGCCAGGGCCCAGGGCTCCATCAATTGCTGGTCCAGGCGCTGGATTTCGATGTGCTGGCCAGTGCCCAGCCGGCGTTGCAGGCGGGCAAGGAACACCTCGGCGTCCTGGCTGTCGCTGAGCAGCAGGTGGCGGCCCGGGTTGCTGGCGGCGCTCAGGTCTGGCGCCAGCCGGCTGCCCAGCCACAGGCCGCCGCCCAGCCACAGGCTACGTTGCAGAAGTTGGCGGCGGTTCATGGCAGGGTCTCCGTTGCCGGTTGTGTCGCGAGCCAGCGCGCCAGTTCGGTCAGCTCTGTATCGCTGATCTCGCTGTCGCGAAAGGCCGGCATCTGGCGCCAGCCGTGGCGCACCAGCAACACGGTCATCTGTTCCGGCAGCTGGCGACCGAGCAGGTCGGGTCCAACACCGGTGGTATGACAATAGACACAGCTGTTCTGCCAGTTTTGCTGCGCACTGCGCTGTTCGGCCTGCACCGGGCTGTGCAGGCCCGCCAGCAGAAGCGCGGCCAGCCAGACTGTTGTTGATGAGTGTTTCGGCATGCTGGGCTCCTAATGAATGCCGGACTTGCCGGGGGCTATGATGCCGTGGGGGTCGAGCGCCAGCTTGATCGCCTGGTTGACCTCGCGCTTGACCGGTCCGTAACTGTCGGCCAGCTTGTCCATGTAGCCGATGCCAGTGCGGTAGACGGCATGGCCACGCTTGGCGAACTCGTCCATCAGGGTCTCGAAGCAGGCATGGGCGCGGCGGGTTTCCTGGGCGTCGGTACGGTCGTATTCCAGCGGCATGACGTGGTGCAGGGCACGCCCGGAGAGCGCCGGAGCGGACATGTAGTCGAAGCCAAATTCCTCGTAAATTGCTCGAGCCAGGCGGGTCTGCTCGACGAAATTGCGGCCGCGCGCCGGGCAGATCGGCGAGAACCACATCGAGCCGCCGCCGCCGCGCCAGTTGTACAGGCGGAAGGCATCGAGGCTGAGTTGGTTGACCTGAGAGGGGTCGTGAACATCGGGGATTACCCGTCCGCCGGAGCGCTCGAAGGTCTGGCTGACCAGCTTGTAGTCGGCGGCGATCTGTTCCTCGTTGCCGTAGAGGGTGAAGATGATGTTCCAGTCCGCCAGGCCTATTTTCCTGGCTTCTTCTCTGATCAGTTCCTGCGGTACCGCGCCTGGCCCCTGGTAGATCTCATCGCGGCGCTTGGCCGAGGTCAGCGCGATGGCTGCGTTGGCCATCACCCCGACGTTGGGAATGTGTCCGGCTATACGCAGCGGCGCCAGGGTGTCGATGGCGGCTTCCAGCTGGTCCTCATCGTACTGCACCAGCACTGTCCGGTGCCCGGCGGGGGCGGGCATCAGCCAGAGGCCGAGCTTGGTCACCACGCCGAAGTTGGACTGGGTGAAGAGGCCGTCCAGATAGGGGCCGAAACCGTACTTGAACACTTGCCACGAGTTGGAATTGGCCAGTCCGCCGGTGCCGGTACGCAACACCTCGCCATTGGCCAGCACTACCTCCATGCCACAGGCATTGTTGAAGTGGTCGCCGTAGGGGGTGTTGCCCTCGCCGCGTTCCAGGGTATTGCCGACCGGGCCGGCAATCGGGCCGGGGGCAGGGAAGGACAACCACAGCGGGATATTGTGTTCCTTCAGATGGTCCTGCAACTGCTTGTAGGTCACGCCGGGCTCCACCAGTGCTGTGCACAGGTGTTCATCGACTTCGATGATCCGGTTCATGTGCTTGAGATCCAGTACCATCTGGCCGCGAGTGCCGGGGGCCGCGGAGCCGTAGCCGAAGTTGCGACCGGTGGAGACCGGCCAGACCGGCAGGCGGTACTGGTTGCATATCTTCAGAATGCCTTGCACCTGTTCGACCGAGTCCGGCAGCACGGCGCAGGAGGCGGCGTGGTCGGCATCGTCCAGCGGCAGCATGATCTTGCCATAGGGGGCCAGTCTGGACGGATCGGTGAGTACCCGGTCGTTACCGAGTAGCTGGCGCAGGGCACGGATGGCCTGCTCGAAGGTTCCGGTATCGATACCGGACGGCAATACGCTGTAGTTGGTCATGATGCAGACCTTTATTGTCGTTGTTGTGAGTGAATGCGGGGGATGGTCTGGCCGATAATAGAGTGGTTGATGTATAGATATAAGGCGTATGAAAACTATTTATACTATTCAGGAAGTCTATATGTCTGCGCCTACGCTCGATCAATTGAGGGTCTTTATCACGGTGGTGGACAGCGGCAGTTTCTCCGCCGCCTCCAGGCGCCTGGGGCGAACCCAGCCAGTGATCAGCTACAACATCGCCAATCTGGAGTCGCTACTTGGCCTGACTCTATTCGAGCGCGGCCGGAGACGACCGGTGCTCACCGACAACGGTGCGGCTCTGCTCACCTATGCCCGCCGCATGTGCTTGCTCAGTGATGAGTTGCGGGCAGAAATCGATAGCCTGAGCCGTGGGCTGGAGGGCGAACTGGGGTTGGTGGTGGATGTGCTTTACCCCAAACCGCAGTTGGCGAGTGTTCTGCAGCGTTTTGCCGAGGTGTTCCCGGCGGTAGCCCTGCGGGTTGAGAGTGCCTGCCTGGGTGAAGTGTTGAGCCGGGTCAGATCACGTGGTTGCGTGCTGGGTATCAGTGGCCTGTTCATGGACTGGCCGGATGACATTGAAGCGCGCGACTTCGGTCGCCTGGAAATGCTGCCTGTGGCGGCGGCGGAACATCTACTGGCGGTCGCCAGCCGGATCAGCATGTCGATGCTGCGTGAACACCTGCAATTGATCCTGCGTGACGCCAGTGGCCTGACCGCCGGTGGTGCGCTGGCTATCAGTGGTGTGCGTACCTGGGAGGTCAGTGACTTCGACACCAAGCGAGCCCTGTTGCTGGCCGGTGTGGGCTGGGGGCACATGCCGCGGCATCTGGTTGAGACGGACGTGCTGGCCGGCCGGCTACGGGCGCTGAATCTGCCGATACGCCGCGAGGGTCGACAAGCCTTCACGCTGATTCAGCGCAGCGACAGCCCGCCAGGACCTGCCGGTCGCTGGCTGGCCGCACAGCTGCTGGACAGCGCGGCCGGAAAATAGCCAATTCGGCACAAACTCTATCTTTGGATAGGAGAACGCAACCGGCAAATGCGGGAATGTGATGTCGTGTTTCTCCTCGGCCTTGCACGGACGAAGGGGGAGCGCATCCATACGGGCTGTCCAGACTAAGAAGGAAAACAGGACATGAAAGCGCATCTGCCGACTCCGGGCGTCGCCATACCGGCCAATGTATCGAAACCAGGCCGGCCATTGGGCCATGCTTGCCGTTACTCCTGATCACTCCATGCCATCAGAGCTGTCGATCATTGCGGTTGAACCGTACGACCGGCTGGCTGTGTCCGGCATGACAAAACAGGACTGACTCCCTTTCACCCTGCATTGCGATCATGAAGGTAACAATAATAATGAAACAACATCAACCAACCTTGCGCCGGACGGCGCTGACCGTAGCGATTGCCACATTGGCCATTGGCGCCACTGGTTCTGCCAGTGCGGCGCAACTGGTCAATAACGAGAACTTCCAGATACGTTGGGACAACACCGTCAAGTATCAGGTGGGGCAGCGCACCAAGGCACCGTCAAGATTCAACACCAGCGACATCAACACCAACGATGGTACACAGGCGTTCAACAAGCACGACCTGATCACCAACCGTGTCGACATTCTTACCGAATTCGACTTCACCCTGATGGATGCTGCCAACAGTGGTTTCCGCATCAGTGCGGCGGGGTGGTACGACCACGTCTACAACCGTAATCATCGCAGCATCCCGGCTGATTCCTACAACCAGACGTCGGTCGGCAACGACGAATTCACCGCCCAGGCCAAGGATCAGGCCGGACGCTACATCGAGCTGCTTGATGCCTTCATTCACAGCGGCATTGACCTGGACGGACGCTACCTGTCCTGGCGTCTCGGCCAGCACACGCTGCTGTGGGGCGAAAGCCTGTTCCTCGCTACCAACGGCATTGCCCATGGTCAGGCACCGAACGATGCCTACAAGGCCCTGTCGGTGCCGAGCACTCTGGCGAAGGAAGTATTCATGCCAGTCAACCAGCTGTCGATGGCACTGTCGCTGACCGACAAATTGTCGGTCGAGGGTTACTACCAGTTTGAGTACCAGCAGACCCGGGTTGCTGCGCCTGGTACCTACTGGAGTACTGGCGACATGGTGTTCAAGGGTGGTGAGAATCTCCTGCTCGCTCCTGGTGTCAGTGTGCCGCGCGGTCGCGATATTGAGCCGCGAGAACACAGTGGGCAATGGGGTGTGGCCCTGAAGTACCGTGACTTCGATAATGACTGGGACTACGGTGCCTACTTCCTGCGCTATCACGCCAAGACCCCTCAGGTCTTTCTGCACATGACCGCGGGCGTACCCGACGAATACCTGTTCGTCTATCCGGAGGACATCAAGCTGTTCGGTCTCAGCGCCTCGACCAAGTTCGGTGATGCCAACGTCGCGGGCGAGATTTCCTTCCGTGACAACGTGCCATTGGTCAGTGACAGTGCCCAGCTCGTGGTTATCGATGACCAGCGCATTGATGGTCGTCACAACCCCGGTTATGCGGTGGGGCAGACCATTCATGCTCAGGTCTCGACCATATGGGTGTTGCCGCGCATGTCGCTGTGGGATACCTCGGAGCTGACCGCTGAACTGGGTATCAACCACCTGCATAAGGTCAATAAGAACAGCGAACGCCGCGACAAGGACAACACCGTACGCACCGCTGGCGGTTTGCGTACTATCTTCGAGCCGACCTGGTACCAGGCGCTGCCTTCCATCGATCTCAGCAGTCCGATTACCCTCGGTTACAACTTCACCGGGAAGTCTGCGGTTGATGCCGGTTTCAACAACACTGGCGCAGCTCATGGTGGTGATGTAACCGCCGCACTGAATTTCAAGTATGCCGGCAACCTGCGCGGTGGCATCAGTTACACCAGCTATTTTGGTGCCGACGACAACAACGCCTACCACGACCGCGATTTCGTTCTGTTGAACGTTGCCTATTCGTTCTGATTGGAGAGACTCCATGACTTACAATAACAAGTATTCCTTGCTGGCCCTCTGCATGGTCGCAGCGCTGCCCCTGCAATCCCTGGCCGCTGTCAGTGAAGCCGAGGCCTCGCGCCTGGGTCAGGATCTGACCCCGTTCGGCGCGATCAAGGCAGGCAATGCCGATGGTTCTATTCCCGCTTGGACCGGTGGCCTGACCGAAGCGGTACCGCGGGAAAGCCGCAAGTTGCCACCCAGGCTGTTCACCGACGAGAAGCCGCTGTTCAGTATCAGTGCGGACAACGTTGACCAGTATGCCGATAAGTTGTTTCTCGGCACCCAGCACATGTTGAAAAGCTACCCCGGCTACCGTATCGATGTGTATCCCAGCCACCGCACGGCTGCAGCGCCGCAATACATATATGAGCGAACCCGGAAGAACGCGACCCGTACCACCCTGACCAACCAGACCATGGACATGGATACCTACGTTGGTGGTGTACCTTTCCCGGTCCCGCAGGATGGCGAGCAGGCGATTTTCAATGTGCAATGGAACTGGCGTGCTCCGGACAGCACGGTAAACGCCAACACCTGGTTCGTCTCATCCAGTGGCAGGCGCGCCCTGACTGCGGGCAACATCCTGCAGGTGACCACGCCTTACCATTATCCTGATGATCGTCCGGACCCGTGGGAGGGCAAGCTCTGGGGGCCGACTCTGGTAACCGCCACCGCGCCAGCCTATTCGGCGGGCGAGAAGCAGCTGGTGCATGCCAACCCCGACCAGGGGCTTATCACACCGGTCAATGCATGGGCCTACCTGACCGGCCAGCGACGCCTGCGCAAGGCTCCAAATGTGCAGTACGACGTACCGAACAGCTTCAGTTCGGGGTTGACCAACTTCGACGACAGTTGGGGCTTCAACGGCGCCATCGACCGCTACACCTGGGAGCTGGTGGGCAGGGAGGAGTTCTACGTGCCGTACCACGGTAACAACATGACTTATGCCAAGGCTACCGACCTGATCGGCGAGAAGTTCGCCAACCCGGACCTGATGCGCTGGGAGCTGCACCGTACCTGGGTGGTCGAGGCCAACCTGAAGCCGGGTGCGCGGCACGTGGTGCCCAAACGCCGCATGTATATCGACGAGGACAGCTGGACCATCGTAGGCAGTGACCTCTGGGACGCTAAGGGCCAGCTGTGGAAGACTTTCCAGCTGCCGCCGCTGACCTTCCCTGAGGTGCCGGTGAGCGTGACGGTCCCGACCATCGTCTACAACCTGCAAGCTGGTGACTACACCTTCATGAACACCCTGAACGATGGCGGCGAAGTTAACTTCGATCCCCTGCCCGCGTCGATGTTCACTCCTCAATCGCTCGAACGTTCGGGCGTTCGCTAACCTCATTCAGTACAGGTAATCCATATGAAACGCCTCGACCTGCGGTGGATGGTCGGCGCAGTCATCACCGGGGCCGCGCTCGCGGCTCCCGGCATGGCTGCAGACTCTTTGGCTGGACAAACTGCCACACTCGCCGCCGCTCCTCTGGAACGCCCGGCACCGACGGCTGTGCAGCCGCAACGGGCCATGCTTTTCGCTGTCGATCGTGCTGGCGAGCGTCTGGTTGCTGTCGGCGAGCACGGAGTGATCGCCCTGTCCGACGACGAAGGCCGGAAATGGCGTGCTGCCAAGGTTCCGGTAGATGTCAACCTCACCGGTGTGGCCTTCGCTGATGAGCGACATGGGTGGGCGATCGGGCACATGGGTGTGGTGCTGCACAGCAACGATGGCGGCGAAAGCTGGCAGAAGCAACTGGATGGCATGGCTGCCGCCGAGATCCTGCTGGCCCAGGCGCAGCAGCAGGCGGCAAGCCTCGATGAGAGCGCCAGTGAGGAACTACTATACCGTGCCGAGGATCTGGTAGCCGATGGCCCGGACAAGCCTTTTCTGGACCTGCTGGTCGAAAACCGTAATACCGTGACGGTGGTCGGAGCCTTCAACCTGGCCCTGCGCAGTACCGATGGCGGTGCCACCTGGCAGGGTTTCTCCCAGGTGCTCGACAATCCGGACGGCATGCATGTCTATGCTCTGGAAAAAATCGATGGCAGCTTGCTGGCCGTTGGTGAACAGGGGCTTGTGCTCAAGTCCGCGCAACCGGGCGCTGAGCTGGCAATGCAGGCGTCACCCTATGACGGTAGCTATTTCGGACTGTTGTCGCTGGGCCAGCGGAGCGTTCTCGCCTATGGCCTGCGCGGCAATGCCTTCGTTTCCGATGATGCCGGCGACAGTTGGTACAAGGCGCAGGTGCCGGGTAGCAACAGTGCGACCTTCAACGCCGCCCTGCGCCGCAGTAACGGTGATGTGCTGCTGCTCGACCAGTCTGGCCGGGTGCATGTCAGCCGTGACCAGGGCCGGGATTTCCGCACCCTGGCATTCGAGTGGGGCGCCCCGCTGACCGGTGCCGTCGAAACGGCCAGCGGCGCCATCCTGCTGTCCAGCCTGGCCGGCATTGTTCAGATTCCTGCGGCTGCCTTGGCCGATTCCGCTTCCGAGGAGTAATACCCAATGCATTCCGTTCACGAAGAAGCGCCAGTCATTGCCGATTTGAAGAACTTCAACCAGTCCTCGGGTTCTGCCCTGGAACGGTTGCTGTTCAATCATCGGCTATGGGTGTTGCTGTTCTGTCTGTTGCTGACGGCGTTCTTCGTCGCTCAATTCCATGGCCTCAAGCTCAATGCCAACTTCCTGCGGATGATTCCCAACGATCATCCTTACGTCCAGAATTTCACGGCCCGCCAGGATGACCTGGCTGGACAGGGCAACGTGATGCGTATCGTTGTGGAGAACCGCCAGGGTAGCATTCTGGATGCTGAGTACCTGGAGACCCTGCAAAAGATCAGCGATGAGGTCTACCTGCTCGCCGGGGTCAACCGGCCATACATGAAGTCTCTGTGGACGCCGACCATGCGCTGGCGTGGTATCACCGAGGTTGGTCTCGAGGCCGGCCAGGTCATTGACTCTGACTACGATGGTTCGCCAGAGGCCCTGGCGCGCCTGCGCCTGAACATCGAGCGCTCCGGTGAGATCGGCAGCATCGTCGCGGCGGATTTCAGGTCGAGCATGCTGCTGGTGCCGCTGCTGGATATGGATACCGAGACGGGCGAGCCGCTCGATTACGGCGAGTTCAGTCAGAAGCTCGAGGAGATTCGTGCCAAGTACCAGAACGACGCTGTTGGTATCTATATGGTCGGCTTCGCCAAGGTGGTCGGTGACCTGATCGATGGCCTGACTCAGGTGCTGGTCTTCTTTTTCGTCGCCATCCTGATTGCCGGCCTGGTGGTGTACGGATACACCCGCTGTGTACGCAGCACCCTGGTGGTACTGCTGTGTTCAATGGTGGCGGTGAGCTGGTTGCTCGGCACCTTGCCGCTGCTCGGCTATGACCTGGACCCCTACACAATCCTGGTGCCCTTTCTGGTATTCGCCATCGGTATGAGTCATGGCGCGCAGAAGATGAACGGCATCATGCAGGACATTGGCCGAGGGACCCACAAGCTGATCGCTGCGCGTTATACCTTCCGTCGTCTGTTCATGGCTGGCCTGGTGGCGCTGGCTTGCGATGCGGTGGGTTTTGCTGTGCTGCTGCTGATCAATATCGAGGTAATCCGCCAGTTGGCAATCACTGCCAGCATCGGTGTGGCCTTCCTGATCTTTACCAACCTGATACTGCTACCCATCGTGCTCAGCTATGTCGGGGTGGGGAGCAAGGCGGCGGAGCGTAGCCTGCGTAATGAGCAGGCCGATATGAGTGGTGGTACTCGTCATCCGCTATGGCGATTTCTCGACCTGTTCACCAGGCGCAAGGTGGCAGCCCCAACGATAGTGGTGGCGCTGGCGCTGGGGATTTTTGGCTTCATGGTCAGCCTGAACCTGAAAATTGGCGATCTTGACCCGGGCGCCCCGGAACTGCGCGTGGACTCACGCTACAACCAGGACAACGCCTACATCACCTCGCACTTCGGCAATGCCAGCGACGTGTTCATCGTCATGGTCACCTCGCCGGAGGGGCAGTGCATGAACTACGACCTGCTGGAGAAGATCGACCGCCTGGAATGGCAACTGCGCCAGCAGCCCGGTGTGGCGGCGACCGACTCGTTCGCCTCGTTCATCAAGATCATGACCGGTCAGTTGACCGAGGGTAATCCGAAGTGGATCGGCCTGCTGCCCAACCAGGCAGTGATCAACAATCTGGTCAAGTATGCGCCGTTGACCCTGGTCAGTCAGGTCTGCGACATGTCCATGCTGCGGGTGTTCCTGACTGACCACAAGGCGGAGACCCTGAGTGGCGTGGTCAGGGTGGTCGAGGATTTTGCCGCGAACAACGACACCGCCGAGCAGCAGTTCCTCATGGCCGCGGGGACGGCGGGGATCGAGGCGGCGACCAACATCGTGGTGAAGAAGGCCAACCGCGAGATGCTATTTTGGGTGTATGGCGCGGTAATCCTGCTGTGCTTCCTGGTGTTCCGCTCCTGGCGCGCGGTGACCTGCGCGATCGTGCCGTTGATTCTCACCTCGATCCTCGCCGAGGCGCTGATGGTCTGGCTGGATATCGGGGTCAAGGTGGCCACCCTGCCGGTGATCGCCCTCGGCGTGGGCATCGGCATCGACTATGCACTCTATGTGTTGAGCATCCTGCTGGTGCACCTGCGCAACGGCGAGTCGCTGTCGACCTCCTATTACCGCTCGCTGCTGTTCACGGGACGTGTGGTGCTGCTGACTGGCGCGACACTAGCCATAGGCGTAGCCACCTGGGTGTTCTCGCCGATCAAGTTCCAGGCCGACATGGGTATCCTGCTGGCCTTCATGTTCCTGTGGAACATGCTCGGTGCGTTGATTCTGCTGCCCAGCCTGGCGGCCTTCCTGCTCAAGCCGAAACCGGCTCAGGCCGGCGGTACCGCGCCGAGTATAACGAGCGCTCCGGCAACCAGGCCCCAACCCATGCAAACCGAGCACGTGCACTGAGCACTGTTGCTCTCGAGGCCCTGTATGCAGTCGCCAGGGCCAAGCCAGAAGGAATATCCGATGCAACTCAAAGATCCTTCGCTGTTCCGTCAGCAGGCCCATATCGATGGCGCCTGGCTGGACGCAGACAACGGCCAGACCATCGACGTGACCAATCCGGCCACCACCATGGTCCTCGGCAGTGTTCCGAAGATGGGTATCGCCGAGACCCGTCGTGCCATCGAAGCGGCCGAACGTGCTTTGCCGGGCTGGCGCGCACTGACCGCCAAGGAGCGGGCTGGCAAGCTGCGCCGCTGGTTCGAGCTGCTGCTGGAGCATCAGGATGACCTGGGGCGCCTGATGACGGCGGAGCAGGGCAAGCCGCTGCCCGAATCCAGGGGCGAGATCGCCTATGCCGCCTCGTACATCGAGTGGTTCGCCGAAGAAGCCAAGCGCGTCTATGGTGACACCATTCCCGGCCATCAGGCGGACAAGCGCATCCTGGTGATCAAACAGCCGATCGGTGTGACCGCAGCGATCACACCGTGGAACTTTCCGGCGGCGATGATCACCCGCAAAGCCGGGCCAGCACTGGCCGCCGGCTGCACCATGGTCGTCAAGCCTGCCTCGCAGACGCCGTTCACCGCGCTTGCGCTGATGTTGCTGGCCGAGCGTGCGGGGATCCCCGCTGGCGTGCTGAACGTGGTGACCGGCAGCGCCGGTGAGGTGGGGGGCGAGCTGACATCCAATCCGGCAGTACGCAAGCTGTCCTTTACCGGCTCGACGGAAATCGGTCGTCAACTGATGGCCGAGTGTGCCAGGGACATCAAGAAGGTCTCGTTGGAGCTGGGTGGCAATGCGCCTTTCATCGTGTTCGACGATGCCGATCTGGATGCCGCCGTGGAAGGTGCGCTGATCTCCAAATACCGCAATAACGGCCAGACTTGCGTCTGCGCCAATCGCCTGTATATACAGGATGGCGTGTACGACGCCTTCGTTGAGAAGCTCAAGGTCGCGGTGGCCGGCCTGCAGGTCGGGCATGGCGTGGGGGAAGGCATCACCACCGGCCCGCTGATCGATGACAAGGCCGTGGCCAAGATCCAGGAACATATCGCCGATGCCGTGGGCAAGGGCGCCAGAGTTGCGGCGGGCGGCAAGCCGCACAGCCTGGGCGGCAGTTTTTTCGAGCCGACCATCCTCATCGACGTGCCGAAGACCGCGCTGGTGGCGAAGGAAGAGACCTTCGGTCCGTTGGCACCCTTGTTCCGCTTCAAGGACGAGGCCGAGGTCATCGCCATGGCCAACGATACGGAATTCGGTCTGGCCTCGTACTTCTTTGCCCGCGATCTGTCCCGGGTGTTCCGTGTGGCCGAGGCGCTGGAGTACGGCATGGTCGGCATCAATACCGGGCTCATCTCCACGGAAGTGGCGCCGTTCGGCGGCGTCAAGGCCTCGGGCCTGGGGCGCGAAGGTTCCAGATACGGCATCGAGGACTACCTGGAAATCAAATACCTGTGCCTGGGTATCTGAACCACCGCAAGCGGGGCTCCTACGCAACGCAATGACCGATGAGGACAGCATGAGCCAACAGGAACTGCAGGCCATAGTCGCCCAGATGGAACAGATGCCGCCGCTGGGCAGCTTGCCCATTGCCCAGCAACGGGACATGACCGAGCAGATGCTCGCCGCTGGCTCGATCGCGCCGGGTATCTGGGCCCTACCGGAAAAGCGCAACGGTGATCGGGTCATGTTGTACTTGCATGGCGGCACCTACGTGGTGGGCAGCGCCAGGGGTTACCGTTCGATGGCCAGTCAGCTGGCGGCGCTCAGCGGCGCGAAAGTGTTCATCGCCGATTACCGGCTGGCGCCGGAGCATCCGTTTCCAGCTGTCATCGACGATGCCCTGGCTGTCTATCGCGGCCTGCTCGACAGTGGGGTCAATCCGGGGAACATCGTCGTGGCAGGCGACAGCGCCGGCGGCGGGCTGAGCATGGCCCTGCTGCTGGCGGCCCGCGACGCCGGCCTGCCACAGCCGGCGGCCGTGGCGCTGATGTCGCCCTGGGTAGACATGACGCAAAGCGGCGCATCCTGGCGTACCAAGAAGTCGGCGGACCCCTTGCTGGGGCGTCTCGACGAAGGGTCGTCCATGGCGGAGTCGTACCTGAACGGCGCCGACCCGCGCCATCCACTGGCTTCGCCGTTGCTGGCGGAATTGTACGACCTGGCGCCGATCCTGATCCAGGTAGGCAGCAGCGAATGCCTGCCGGACGACGCCACCGCCCTGGCGGCGCGTCTGGCCGCTGCGGATGTGAAGGTGGTGCTGGACGTATGGCCGCTGATGATCCATGTTTTTCAGGGGATGGGCGATCACCTGACCGAGGGCCGTGCCGCGATTACTGCGATGGCTGACTTCCTCGACACTTACTGGCCAGCAGGTACGGCTGTCTCAAGATAGGTCGATTCTGTTGCCATACGGCGTATGTTGCAAACTGGTCTCTTTCTGGAGTGATCAAGTGATGAAAATAAAAACAATGATCGTTGTTCTTGTCATGGCCACCATCGGTACACTGTCGTTGCTGGGTGGCGATGCTTCCCGGTCCATCGCCACGGCACCGGCGGCGACTTGTGAACAAGCTGGACAAGGTTGTTCCATGCCCCCGGGCTTCAAGGGCTGGCCGCCATTTCACTGAATGTCGTAGCCCCTGGTGAAGTGACTGTGAGCGCAAGCAGTCGCCGAGCAGGTTGACCAGGTAGCCCGGGATTTCTGCAGGTCGGCCTTGATGGCGTCTGGTTGCGGATGCTACGTGATGTCCAGACCGGTCGAGGGCGAGCAGCACCCGCCTTTCCAGTTGCTCACTATGATGAGCACAATACCTCCTGCCTATCTATCGATAGGCCTCCCCGCTTCGCCGTTTGTTTATGATCGGTGTTTCTCAGCGTGCCCGTCGCGGGCCGCGTCGATGAACGCCCCGGAGATCGTTTTCACCCATACAGCCAGGTGATGGCATCGCCCGGCGGCCCGATCCGCATTTTTCACTCGGTCGCGCTGCAGCTCCACCCCCAATAAAACAAGGAAACAACAATGACCATGCGTGCAATCGCCAGGCTGACCCTGTGCGGCCTTGGGCTTTCCTGCGGCGCCACGTTTGCCACCGAGGGCGGCCAGTTCGCCGGTCCGGTGGGTGGCTCCGACATCCGCTCCGCCTACCTGCCGCCCTTCGAGGGATGGTATGCCGCGACCTTCGTCGGTATGTCGCGCGGCTACAAGTACGCCGGCACCGATGGCCGGAGTTCGCCGTCGGCACCCAACGGGCGTATCTCGCTGAACTACGCCGGAGCGGCGTTGATGTACCGTTATCCTGGAACCTATTGGGGCGGCAGCCTGGCCAGCACGGTGTCGCTGTACCAGTCCTGGAACGTTTACATGCGTATCGGCGAGACCACCGACCACGCCGAATCGCAGATGGGCGACATGTATACCGACCTGCTGGCGTGGAGTCGCCATCTCGGTGCTTTCGGGGCGAAGCCCGGCGCGCAAGGTTCGACTCCCTATCCCTTGCCTTATGGACTGACTGTGATGCCAGCACTCTCGCTGGTGGCGCCGATCGGCTCCTACGACGTCGATCGCTTCGCCAACGTCGGACGCAATACCTGGGTCTATGCACCGAATGTCAGTCTCACCTACCTGACTGGTCCCGATCTGTCCTTCGGCGACGGAACCGAGCTGAGCGCGCGCTTCTACTATCAGATCAGCCGCAAGAACAGCGACAGCGGTTACCGCAACGGCGACGTGGCGGTGATGGACTGGGCCGTTTCCCAGCGCTGGGGACAGTGGCAGGCGGGCCTGACCGGGACCATCGCCAAGCAGTACAGCGACGACCAACTGCATGGTGAAGACGTGCCGGGCGGCAACCGCATGTATGTCTCCAGTGCCGGTCCGCTGGTCAATTACGAAATTCCGGGCACCAGTGCCTTCGTCAAGTTCAAGGCGGTCTATCCCCTCCACGAAGTGAACCGAATGAGTTACCGCTTCGCTCTGCTTCAACTGGGTTTCAAGCTATGAGGGGCATGCCATGTCGAGACTGAGCGATTTGTCCGTCGGCAGGAGGCTCTGGCTGGGCTTCGGGCTGCTGACCACCCTGGCCCTGGGCGTGGCCGCAGTGGGCTTCTACAGTATCTTCACCCTGTTCGAGCGGGGCGACTTCATCACCGGCTTCGCCGAAGTGAATGCCCGCCACCGGCAGCCGCGAGTCGGCTCGGATGCTGAGCCAGGAGACCGAGCAGGCCGCCTCGGCGATAACCGAGATGGTCGCCAGCGCGCAAGAAGGGGCATGCAAAAAAGGGCGGGCCTTGCGGCACCGCCCTTTTTTACGCTCTCTGGTTCAGCGAAGCTGAGGTGCCAGACGGTCCGGGCTGGCAAAGGCATGCATCCAGCCCGGGTATTCCGGGGGCAGGGCACTGGCCTGATTCAGGCGATCCAACTGGTCGACGTTGAGTTCCAGGGTACTGGCGGCCAGGTTGGCCTGCATCTGCTGCTCGTTGCGTGCGCCGATCAGTACGCTGGTCACCGCCGGTTGCGCCAGCAGCCAGGCCAGGGCAACCTGTGCGGGTGTCGCTTCCAGCTCGCCCGCCACCGCGTTCAGACAGTTCAGAATGCGCTGGGCACGTTCGTTGTCAACTGGTGGGAACTCGCTCTGACTGCGGCGCCCGGTGACGTCCGCTCCGGTCTTGTATTTGCCGGACAGCAGACCACCGGCCAACGGACTCCAGACCAGCAGCCCCATGCTCTGGTCGGTCAGCAGGGGCAGCAGTTCACGTTCGGCGTCACGCCCGGCTAGCGAATAGTAGGACTGGCTGCTGCAGAAGGATTGCCAGTTACGCTGGCTGCTGATGGCTCTGGCCTTCATGATCTGCCATGCCGAATAGTTGCACAGCCCTATGTAGCGGATCTTGCCAGCTCGTACCAGGTCATCGAGGGCGCCCAGGGTTTCTTCCAGTGGCGTCAGCGGATCGAAGCCGTGTACCTGGAACAGGTCGATGTGTTCCAGTTGCAGGCGTTCGAGGCTGGCATCCACGGCGTTTGTCAAGTGATGCCGACTGAGCCCCAACTGGTTGACGCCAAGCCCCATGCGGGCGAAGGCCTTGGTGGCGATGAGCAGTTCGTGGCGTGGCAGACCGAGCTGGCGAATGGCCTTGCCGACTAGTTGCTCGGACAGCCCGTTGGAGTAGATGTCGGCGGTATCGATCAGGTTGATGCCGCTGTCGACCGCCTGGCGGATCTGGGCGTTGACCGCGTCCTGACCCAAGGCGCCCATGTGGGCAAAATAGCCCTCGCCACCGTAGTTCATGGTGCCCAGTGCCAGTTCCGAGACATACAGCCCCGTGTGGCCCAGCAGGTTATAGCGCATGCTCTACTCCTTGGTTGGGTTGGCCAGGTACTCGCCGAGCGCCTGCAGCTCATCATCACTGATCTCGGTCTTGCGGAAGAACGGCATTACTGAAATTCCATTACGCACAAAGTAGGCGACAAACTCGGGAGTCAGGTTGTCACGCTCCAGCAGGGCGGCGGGCACGGCTCCCTTGTAACGGGCCTCCAGCGCCAGGGTGCCGGGGTAGTTGACGCCCGCATCATGGCAATGCGAACACCATTTCTGGTAGACCGCCTGGCCGGCTTCGGTGGCACTCGCCGGGCCGGACAGTGCCTGCATCAGCAGGCCGGCACAAAGGATACCGAGAGAAATCTTCATCAGCCTTTCTCCTTGCGCAGATGCTTGGGCCAGATGCCATAGCGGCCCGGCGACAGGATACCGTTCGGGTCCACCGCATCCTTGACCGTTTCATGGAAACGCAGCAGGGCGTGTTCGTTGAACGAGTAGGTGTCCATCACATCGTCCTGAAACGCCGGTGCGGTTCGGTATTCGCCCCAGCCATTGTCCGCCGCGATCCGTACTATCTTGCGGAATGCCTCGCGGGTTTTCCGGTTGGTCGCCTTGTCCCTGGAAATCATGAACGGAATGATGAAAATGAACGAGCGCTCCCAGGAGGGGACCGGGACATTGAGCGCGAAGATCATCGGGATGCCCAGCTCGCGGGCGGCATTGCCGAGCACTTCGTTGATTTTCAGGATCGCCTCGCCATCGCGGGGGATCACCGGCGAGAACCAAGCATGGCCGTCGGATGGTGGGGTCGGGTTCCAGATCGAGCGGGCGCCGATGGCGAAGGTGCGCAGGTTGGGAATGCCGAACTGGGCCGGGTACTGGACCTGTTCCTTCTCCTTTTCGCTCAGCGGCAGGTTGTAGAACTCCACTTCCTCGAAGTGGGCGTCTCCGATCGCCTTGCGGTAGCTTTCCTGTACATGCTCCCACTGGGCGCGGATGACCTTTTCCGGGCCATAGAAGGTGAAGGAACAGCTCCAGTAGGGGATATTGTTGCGTTGCCCGTAGGCCTCGTAGGCCTCCGGTGGCGCGCCGCTTTGCAGCAGTTGCATGTATTCCTCGTCGCGCTGCTCCGGGCCGTGGGCGAGAAAGTCATGCAGGCCGGCCAGGCTCGGCGTACCCAGTACCGGGCTGTTGAGGTCGGGGTAGCCGGTGAAAATTTTGTTGTTCTCCAGTTGGGTCAGGGTATCGACCAGCGGGACCAGATCCTTGTAGCGGGGCAGATGCACCATGCCCTTGAGGAAGGCGTCCGGCTCGGGCATCAGCCAGAAGCCCATCTTGGTCACGATGCCGAAATTGGACTGGCTGAAGATGCCATCGACCCAGGGGCCGAAACCGCTCTTGTACATCTGCCAGGTTTCCGAGCCGGGCAGGGCGCCCATGCCGGTACGCATGACCTCGCCGTTGGCGAGTACCACCTCCATGCCGCAATGGGCGTCGAAGTGGTTGCGGAACTGTGCGGCGGTATAGCCGGCGCCACGGTCTATGGCGTTGCCGAGCATGCTGCCCCAGCCCGGATCGGGCACGTCGATCCACAGGCGGATATTGTTCTTCTGCAGATGTTCGTACATGTCGAAATAGCTGACGCCGGGCTCGACGACGCAGTAGGCCTGCTTTTCGTTGACTTCGAGAATACGGTTCATGCGCTTGAGGTCGAGCACCACCGAGCCGGAATAGTTGGGCGCCGAGCCACCGTAACCGAGGTTCTTGCCGGTGGAAATCGGATACAGCGGAATCCGGTAGTGGTTGGCGATGCGGACGATCTCCTGCACCTCTTCGGTGGAAGCCGGCGCCACGGCTGCCGAGGCAACGCGCTCTTCCGGTTCGTCCCAATAGGGCGAATAGGCGTCGCGGTAGAGATGCAGGTCTTCCTCACTGGTGAAAACCCATTGCGAGCCGACGACCCGGGTGAACCGGGAGAGGGCCTCGGCAAAGTCCTGCTGGCTGATGCCGGGTGGTGTTTGCATGGCGTGCTCCTTGAAACGTGAGCGTTGTTATTGGAAAAATCCGGGTGCAATCAGGTGCGCCGTATCGGCGCCATGACCCAGCTGATAAGTGGCTCTTGCATCGGTTCTCCGGCAACCGCTGCCGAGTGGACGCTGGCCTGGCCGCAAGGCCCTGCGGCAAGACCCCAGGAGCAGGTGTTGCTGTAGCGAGCAAGGCGTTCACTCCAGTCGGGCTGGCCGTCGAGCAGTTCATCCAGCGTGCGGAGATGGCTGGCCGGGGCGCTCAGCCGATGGCGAACGGAACCGTCGGCCTGGGGTTCATGCTCGGCACGAAACACCACACGCAGGCCATGATCGCGAGCCAGCTGTTCGAGACAGAACAGCGGCTGGCGAGCCGTCATGCCGGCAAGGGGGCCGGGTTGCCGGCGCCAGCCGGGCAGCAGGTGGTCGCGCCACAGACGAGTGATGTCACCATCGATCGCATGGCTGTGCAGGCCCGCGCGTTCGGCTTCGGCGGCGAAACGTCGGGCCTGGCTGAAACGGGCATCGCTGACGACCAGGCTGATGTCGCCGTCAGCCCAGCCGGACAGCGCTGCGGACAGGCTGTGGCCGCTGAGTCCGGCCAGCAGCGGCAGCGCCGAACCGGCCAGCCCAGCCTTGAGAAATTTGCGTCTGTTCATGGGAGTACCAGGGCTCTGGCCGCGCCACGGCGAAGCGTGGCGCGGTATGGTTTCAGGCTTCGGTGGTGGTCTTCGGCGGCAGGCTGACGCCGCCATGGGCGCCGGCGGCGGGTGTCAGCCCGGCCTGGTCCTGGGCCAGCAGGGTTTCCCGCCAGTCTTCCTGGTATGGCCGACCGGAGAGCTGGAATACCGACATCATCGCGCCGCGCATCATGTCCTTGTCGGCCATCAGCCTGAACATGTTGGCTTCGTCTTCCAGCCGCTTGTTACGGTCCGCTTCCTGGGTCCGGCGCTTGAACTCGATGGCGGTGGGGTTGGCGATCTCGAGAAAAACGCGCCGGCGTTCGTAGGCGTACCAGTCCAGCGCGTCATCGGCGAGTTGGTTGTCGAGTACGCCACCCAGGCACTTGATCAGCAGGCTGGCATCCTGAATGCCCGAGGTGAAGCCCATTCCGCCGATAGGGTTGGTCGCATGAGCGGCGTCGCCGGCGAGTAGAACCCGGCCCGCCCGGTAGCTGCTGGCGGAGCGCTGATGTACCCGGTAGGAGTTGGCCTGGACCACCTCATAGGGCTGGTCTGGGTCGGGCAGGAAGTGCTGGAAGCGCTGCGGAATCCGGGCAAGACGCTCCTCCTCGGTGGAGGAGGAGTCCTCGCCATAGGCGATGCGCCAGAGGTTGTTGTCGTCGATCTTGGCGATCACGCACCAGTGGTCCGGGTCCGCCACCATGGTGGATGGCGCATAGCCGTGCTTGTCGAAGTCGTAGATCACATTGGTGGCCATGAAAGTGTCGTCCCAAGTGAACCCTTCGAACTCGACACCCATTGCCTTGCGCACTTCGGAGCGTGCACCATCGCAGCCGATCAGCCAGTCGGCCTCCAGCGTTTCCGCTCCCTGGGCGGTCTGGACGCTGATGCGGACACCGCTATCGGACTGCTCGAAACCCACGAAGCCAGTCGACCAGCGCATCTCGCTGCCGGGCAGAGTGAGGAAGTGCCTGAGGATGATCTCCGCCAGAATATCCTGGCCGAAATGCAGGTTATAGGCGTAGGGGGTGAGGCTTTCGATCTCGTGGTAGTCGAGCCGGCCGATATTGCCGGTCAACGGAAACCGCAAGTTGTATTCGTAACCCCAGGAGGCTACTGCCCTGGCATCTTCCAGTAACCCTAACTCGTCGAGGACCTTTACAGTCGAGGGCAGATAGACCATGGCCCGTGCCGAACGGACAATGTCGTCACCGCTCTCGATCACCGTGACCTGGGCGCCCTGGCGGGCCAGCCCGAGAGCGGTGACCAGTCCTGTGGGGCCCGCTCCAACCACTACAACACGCTTTCCTGTGGACATGTGAATCTCCTGATGCTGAGCACTTGTTTTTATTGCTACCCATGAGGTTCGTGCATGGCTGGCGCGAAATCCGGGCAATAACATTACGACCGGATTGTTGAACTTGGAGGGAGGAGGGGTCACCTATCAAAAGATAGCGGTGGCTGGGTATTCAACGCGTAAGCGGAGTGAGTAGTGATTTACTAATCCCGGCATCAACTATCCCGAATAGTGCGCAACAGGCTCACCTGTTGGCTCGGTAGATGTCTATTATTGACATGGTTGTGGGTAAACCTATGAACGACTGGACGGACACTATGCTGAGATCGAAGCTGCCTGGGTTTGTTGCGTTATTGCTGGCCCTGCTGTTCATCATGCCGGCTGCCGGGGTATCGGCACAGAGCGTCGAGCGGACCGAGGTGAACCCGGAGCAGGCGCGGCAGGTGCTCGACACCCTGCAGGATGATGAGCGGCGAGAGGAGGTGCTGCGCACACTGGAAGCCATTGCCAGCGAGACGCCGGTCGATGACGAGCCAGCCGCGGTGGAGGAAGAGTCGCCGCTGAGCACCATAGTGCCGCTGGAGGCCGGGGGCCTGGTCGCCCGCACCCTGGATCAGGTCGGCGACTGGGCCGATGGGTTGCGCGCGCAACTGGTGCGGATTGCCCAGGCGCTGGGCGAACTACCCAACTGGTTCCAGGCCTCCTTCTTCAGTGAGGGGGGGCGCCTGCTGTTGCTGCAGACACTGATCGACCTCGCCATCGTATTTGGTGCCGGCCTGTGTCTGGAATGGGTGCTGCGTCGCCTGCTGCGTAGATCCGTGACCAGTCTGATGCTCAGCGCCAACCAGGCGGAGTCGCGTCGACCCGTTTCAACCACCGTCTCGACCCCTGCTACGCCAGCTACCGACCCTGCGGCTGTGGCCGCGCTGCGTCCGCTCGACAACAGCACGGCGCTGGTCCAGACCCAGCGTGACGGGATCGAGTACGTGGAGGAGGTGCAGGTCGGCACCCATGATTCCGGTGCGGACTCGCCGCCGGAGCCCGCCGAGTGGCTCGCTCCGGCTACCACTACAGCACCGCCTGCGGCGGCGCCTGTCGAGTCCGAACTCAAGGCATTGCGCCGATTGCCCTTCGCCCTTGCCAGCTTTGTATTGGACCTATTGCCGCTGGGGCTGTTCTTCGGCATCGCCGCGCTGGTGCTGCAGCTATTGCCAGGACTGGATGGGCGTACCCACCTGGTTACCCGTGAATTCATCTACGCCTATGTGATTACCCGCGTGGTCATGGCCGTGGTGCGCCTGTTGCTGTCACCGAGCGATGCCAGCCTGCGTATCGTCCAGGTCGGCGATTTCGCCGCCGAGCAGATACATCGCTGGACGCGGCGACTGGTTATCCTCGCCACCTTCGGTGTGGCGATCGGCAACGCCCTTGGTATTCTCGGCACCGACCCTGCCGCCCAGTTGGTGGTCGTCAAGACCACATCCTTGCTGGTTCACCTGAACCTGATATTCCTGGTATTCCGTTTCCGCCAGCCGGTGGCCGAATGGATTGCCGGCCCGCCTGACCGCCACGGTGCGGTGCAGGGGCTGCGGCACTGGCTGGCCGGTGCCTGGCCGCTATTGATGGCGGTTCTGATCATGGGCGTCTGGGTGGTCTGGGCGCTACGCATCGAAGATGGCTTCACCAGGCTGCTCGAATTCATCGGCATTTCTGCAGCCATCATTGTGCTGGGCCGCCTGGCCGCCGTATTGGCGCTCGGCGCCTTGGGCCGCCTGGCGGGTATTACCGAGGACAGCCAGGCTGAGCGCAATTCCGTCAACCACAGCGGCCTGGGCAGCCAGTTGGTCGAACAGTATTACCCTTTGCTGCGCTGGCTGGTCTCGCTGGTGATTACCGTCGCAACCCTGGTGGCACTGCTCGAGGCCTGGGGGCTGAACGCACTGCAATGGTTCGCGCCCGGCACCTTTGGCAGCAGCCTGGCGTCCGCCTTCGTCACCATCGTCATCGCCGTGGCGATCGCGCTGGTGGTCTGGCAAGTGGCGAACTCCTCCATCGAACGGCGCATTACCCGGTGGCGCGAGCAGGGCGATATGTTGCGTGCTGCCCGGCTCAATACGCTCCTGCCCATGCTCCGCGCCGGCCTGTTTCTGGTGATCGCCCTGATCGTCGGCCTGACTACGCTGAACCAGATCGGCGTCAACACCACACCTTTGATCGCCGGTGCCAGTATCATCGGCGTCGCCGTCGGCTTCGGCTCGCAGAAGCTGGTACAGGACTTCATTACCGGGATCTTCCTGCTGATGGAGAATGCCATGCAGGTCGGCGACTCGGTGACGGTGGCAGGCGTGTCGGGCACCGTGGAGAACCTGTCGATCCGTACCGTACGCCTGCGCGCCGGCGATGGTTCCCTGCATATCGTACCGTTCAGCTCGGTGACCACGGTCAACAATGCCCATCGGGGCCTCGGCAACGCCGCTGTGCGCATCAGTGTCGCCTATAACACCGACATCAATCAGGCCATCAGCGAACTCCGGGCCATTGGCGCAGAGCTGCGCAAGGACCCGGCTTTCTCAGCGAATATTCTGGCGGATATGGAAATCTGGGGAGTGGATGCGGTGGATGGCTCCATGGTCACCCTGGCCGGTCAGATGCGCTGTATCGACAAGGGCCGCTGGGGCGTGCAGCGGGAGATCAACCGGCGTGTGCTGGAACGCTTCCGGCAGTTGGGTATCGTTATTGCCGATCCACGTGAACGGCCGTTGATGCCGGTATCTCAGGCGGCCAGCCCGTCATCGGGTGCTAGCTGAATAACCGGCGCGCTTGTCGCGCCGGGTGGCCGGAGACACTGACTTCGCCCCCGTCTTCTCACCGTCCGAATGGCACTTTGTCACCCTCGCACCATCATCCACGGTCTGCACCGAAAATGACGATGTGATGCGAGGTACCGTTCCGGTTTGACCTTCTTTGCCTGGCGGGCGCACCAAAATAGGTTCCCTGGGCCGCCGGGTTGCCCTGTCGTGGTTCAATCGGGTGGTGCTGCACTGCACCACCATGCCCGCGGTCGTTATCGCTGCAGAGCGTCAAGCCCGGTAGTTGGTGGTGCCTGGTTGATTTGATCTCATACCTGGCACGCCGTTTGCTCTATCCCTGCTATTGGTCAGCTGGACTATCAAGGGGAAGAGTATGAGCGGTAACGTCACATCGATCCGCAGCGCAACACTGGTGGTGATCGGCAATGGTATGGTCGGTCATCACTGTGTCGAGCAACTGATTGAGCTGGGCGCTCTGTCTCGCTATGAGATCCACGTGTTTGGCGAGGAGCGCCAGCGGGCCTATGACCGTGTGCACCTGTCCGAGTATTTTTCCGGTCGTGATGCCGAGTCGCTGGCGCTGGGCTCAGCTGCGCTGTATGAACAGTCGGGATTGCATCTGCACCTGGGCACGCCGGTGCTGCAGATCGACCGCGAACGCAAGGAAGTGGTTACCGCCGAGGGCCGCACTCGCTACGACCAGTTGGTTCTGGCTACCGGCTCCTTTCCCTTCGTACCGCCGATTGCCGGTGCCGAAGGCACGGCGCGGCTGGTTTACCGCACCCTCGAGGATCTGGATGCCATCCGCCAGGCCGCCGAGGGCGCGCGCTGCGGGGTGGTGGTCGGGGGTGGGTTGCTCGGCCTGGAGGCGGCCAATGCGCTGAAGTCCCTCGGCCTGCAGGCGCATGTGGTGGAGTTCGCCCCACGCCTGATGCCGGTACAACTGGATGACCAGGGCGGCGCTGCGTTGCGTGCGCAGATCGAGGCGCTGGGGGTGGGTGTGCACCTGTCCCGTGCGACCACGGCGATCACGCCCGGTGAGAGCTGCCGCTGGCGCATGCAGTTCGCCGATGGCGAGCATCTGGAAACCGACCTGGTGGTGTTCTCGGCCGGGATTCGTCCGCAGGATGTGCTGGCGCGGGAGGCCGGCCTGGACATTGCCGAGCGGGGTGGGGTGGTGGTGGACAATCACTGCCGCAGCAGCGATGAGGATATCTACGCCATCGGCGAATGTGCCAGCTGGAATGGCAGCATCTTCGGCCTGGTGGCGCCGGGTTATCGCATGGCGCGCAGTGTCGCCGCGCAGTTGGTCGGGCAGTCGTTCGAGAGCTTCACCGGTGCCGACATGTCCACCAAGCTCAAGTTGCTGGGGGTGGATGTCGGTTCCATCGGGGATGCCCAGGGTGCCACGCCGGGCTCGCGCAGCTACCGTTTCATCGACGAGCTGAACGCCAGCTACCGGCGGCTGGTGGTGTCGGCGGACGGCAAGCATGTGCTGGGCGCGGTGCTGGTCGGTGACAACAGCTACTACGATACGCTGTTGCAGTACGCACAGAACGGTATCCGGCTGCCGCAGGATCCATCGAGCCTGATTCTGCCGCAGTCCGACGGCACGCCGGCACTGGGTGCCGAGGCGCTGCCGGACGCGGCGATCATCTGTTCCTGCCATAACGTCAGCAAGGGGGCGGTGTGCTGTCAGGTCGCGGACGGGGTGACCGAACTGGGGGCCTTGAAGGCGATCACCCGGGCCGGTACCGGCTGCGGTGGGTGCAGCGCATTGCTCAAGCAGGTATTCGAGCATGAGCTTGGCGCCCGCGGCATCGCCGTGGACAAGAGCCTGTGCGAACACTTTGCCCATACCCGCCAGGAGCTGTATGGCATTGTCCGGGTCGAGGGCATCACCCGCTTCGAGGATCTGCTGGCCCGGCATGGCCGGGGCAGCATCGGCTGCGATATCTGCAAGCCGGCGGTGGGCTCGATCCTGGCCTCCTGCTGGAACGAGCCGGTCATGGACCCGTCGCTGGTGCCGCTACAGGATACCAACGATACCTTCATGGCCAACATGCAGAAGAACGGCACCTATTCGGTGGTGCCGCGCATCGCTGGCGGCGAGATCACCCCCGAGAAGCTGATCGTGCTGGGTGAGGTGGCGCGCAAGTACGACCTGTACACCAAGATCACCGGCGGCCAGCGCATCGACCTGTTCGGCGCCCAGTTGCATGAACTGCCGGCGATCTGGGGTGAACTGATCGCCGCTGGTTTCGAAACCGGCCACGCCTACGGCAAATCCCTGCGCACGGTGAAGTCCTGCGTCGGCAGCACCTGGTGCCGCTACGGCGTACAGGACAGTGTGGGCATGGCCCTGAGCCTGGAGAACCGCTACAAGGGACTGCGCGCGCCGCACAAGATCAAGTTCGGCGTCTCCGGCTGCACCCGTGAATGTGCCGAGGCGCAGAGCAAGGACATCGGCGTGATCGCCACCGACAAGGGCTGGAACCTGTATGTGGCCGGTAACGGTGGCATGCGTCCGCGTCACGCCGAGCTGTTCGCTACCGACCTGGATGACCAGACCCTGGTGCGCTACATCGACCGCTTCCTGATGTTCTACGTGCGCACCGCCGACCGCCTGCAGCGCACCTCGGTATGGCGGGAAAGCCTCGACGGCGGGCTCGACTACCTGCGTCAGGTGATCATCGACGACAGTCTGGGGCTGGCAGCAGAGCTGGAAGCCCAGATGCAACTGGTGGTCGACCGCTATGAATGCGAATGGGCCAACGCCATCCAGGACCCGGAAAAACTCAAGCGTTTTCGCACCTTCGTCAATAGCGCAGGTGCAGATCCCGATATCCGCTTTGTCACCGAGCGCGGTCAACGTCGCCCGGCGAACGATGCTGAACTGACACTGATTCCCGTCACCGAGGAGGTACTCTGATGAGCCAGGCCAATGCCGTCACCGTTACATCGAACCCCGCCGCCAGTTGGCAGCCGTTGTGCCGCCGCCAGGACCTGGTGGCCAACTCCGGCGTCGTTGCCTGGTTTGCCGGGGCTCAGATAGCGCTTTTCCACCTGCCCCAGGCGCAAGGTGGCGAGCAGGTATACGCGATCCATAATCGTGATCCGCAGTCCGGCGCCAACGTAATCGGCAGGGGTATTGTCGGTCAGCTCAACGGGGCGGTGGTGGTTGCTTCACCTCTCTACAAGCAGCACTTCCGGCTGGAGGATGGACACTGTCTGGAGCAATCGGAGCAGTCACTCAAGGTCTGGCCTGCCCGTATCAAGGGTGACCAGGTAGAGATTCTCGCAGTCGGCACCAACGCCGCAGCCAACTGATCCCCCAACAAGGAAAGCATCCATGTCCTATCTTGTACCGGCCGAATTTGTCTCAAAAATGGTGGACGCTGGCGAGTCCAAACTGTTCATGTCCACCCGGGATACCTTGATCAGGGCCTTCATGGCCGGGGCGATCCTGGCTCTGGCGGCGGTGTTCGCCATCACCGTGACCATACAGACCGGCTCTCCCTTGCTAGGTGCGGTAATGTTCCCGGTCGGGTTCATCATGTTGTATCTCATGGGCTTCGATCTGTTGACCGGGGTCTTCATGCTGACGCCGCTGGCCTTGCTCGATCGGCGCCCGGGAGTGACTCCGGCAACGATCCTGCGTAATTGGGGCTGGGTGTTCCTCGGCAACTTTGCCGGCGCGCTGACCGTCGCTTTCATGATGGCCTTCGTCTTTACCTATGGCTTTTCCATCGACGCGGGTGAGGTGGGCGAGAAGATCTCACATATCGGTGAGAGCCGCACCCTGGGCTATGCCGAATACGGCGCGGCCGGCTGGGCGACCATCTTCCTGCGGGGCATGCTGTGCAACTGGATGGTCTCGATGGGGGTAGTGGGCGCGATGATCTCCACCACCGTCGGTGGCAAGGCGATTGCCATGTGGATGCCGATCATGCTGTTCTTCTACATGGGGTTCGAGCATTCGGTGGTGAACATGTTCCTGTTTCCCTTCGGCATGATCATGGGCGGCGATTTCTCGGTAATGGACTACATGATCTGGAACGAGATCCCCACCGCACTGGGCAACCTGGTGGGTGGATTGGCATTCACCGGGCTGACCCTGTATACCACGCATATCAAGACCGCGCCCAAGCGGGCCCAGTTGCGCCAGCCGGCATGAAGCTGCGCCAGGCCCGGGCGGATTCCGCCCGGGCATCATTGCAAGGACGTCTGGGTATCGCCCTCGGCCAGGCTTCGGAGCGGGGGCGCAAGGAGCTCAATCAGGACTTCCATGGCGCCTGTATTCCGCGGGAGCCCCAACTGGGTTCAAAGGGGATCGTGGTTGCACTGGCCGACGGCATCAGCACCAGTGCCGTCAGTCATATCGCCAGCCAGACCGCGGTGGCTGGCTTCCTGGCGGACTACTACTGTACGCCGGACGCCTGGTCGGTACGCAAGTCGGCCCAGCGGGTACTGGCGGCGACCAACTCCTGGCTGTACTCCCAGACGCGCCAGAGCGAATACCGCTATGACAGTGATCGCGGTTACGTCTGCACCTTCAGCGCGCTGATCATCAAGTCCGCGACGGCCTATCTGTTTCATGTGGGCGACTCACGGATCTATCGTCTGCGCGGGAGGGATCTGGAACAGCTGACTACCGATCACCGGCTGCGGGTGTCGGCGGATATCAGCTATCTGGCCCGGGCCCTGGGCATCGGTCCGCATCTGGAGATCGATCATCTCTCGCTTGGCATCGAGCAGGACGACATCTTCATCCTTGCCACTGACGGGGTGCATGAATTCATCGACGCCCTGACGCTCCGCTCCCTGCTTGCCGAGCAGGCTGACGATCTGGATGGTGCTGCGCAGCGGATCGTTGAACACGCCCTGCAGCAGGGCAGCGCTGACAACCTGACCGTACAGCTGGTGCGCGTGGACGATCTGCCAGCACCCACGGCGGGCGAGTTCAGCCAGCATCTCGCCGACCTGCCGCCGGCGCCGCTACTGGAAAGTCGCACGGTGTTCGAAGGCTACACCATAGAGCGCGAGCTGCATGCCAGCAGTCGCAGTCATGTATATCTGGCCACGGACAACGACACTGGCGAGTCCCTGGTGTTGAAAGTGCCATCCATCGACCTGCGGGGGGATCGTGCCTACCTTGAGCGGCTGATGCTGGAGGAGTGGGTCGCCCGGCGGATTGACAGTCCGCATGTGCTCAAGGCCGCCGCGCAGAGGCGCCCGCGGCGGCATCTCTATACCGTCAGCGAATTCGTCGAGGGCCAGACGCTACAGCAGTGGATGCTCGATCATCCCAGGCCGGACCTGCAGACCGTGCGCGATATCGTCGAGCAGATCGCCAAGGGGTTGAGGGCATTCCATCGGCTCGACATGCTGCACCAGGATCTGCGGCCACAGAACATCATGATCGATCGTGTCGGCACGGTCCGGATCATCGATTTCGGCTCCGTCTACGTGGCCGGGCTCGATGAAATGGAACTCGATGACAGCGCAGCCCCCTTGCTGGGTACGTTGCAATACTCGGCACCGGAGTATTTTCTCGGTTACCCAGGCAGCTCCCGTTCGGACCTGTTCGCGCTGGGAGTGATGACCTACCAGATGCTCACCGGCAGGCTTCCCTACGGCACCGATGTGGCCAAGGCCACTACCCGCGCAGCGCAATTGCGGTTGAAGTACCGCAGTGTGACCAGCTGCCGCCAGGATCTCCCGGTGTGGCTGGATGAGGTGCTGAAAAAGGCGCTGCAGCCCGACCCGAACAAACGTTACGCCGCGCTTTCGGAGTTCACCTTCGCGCTTTGCCAACCCAGCAGCAGGAACCTGGTGGGGCAGGGCGTGCCGCTGCTGGAACGCAGTCCGGTGGCGGTCTGGCAGGGTATCTCGTTACTGCTGGCGGTGGCGCTGGTGATAGTGCTCCTGGGGACTGGAGCAGGCTAGGGTCCGCCGTCCCCGGCTGGCAGGATCGCCCAGTGTCTTTTTTCCGTCGTCAAACCTTCACCGGACAGTCGCCTCCCTTTCATCTGCGGACTCCATCCTCTACCGATCATAACCATAGCCTGTAGAGGGAAGTACGGATGTCTGATGAAATTCGCAACAACATCACCATCGTTGACAATGGTAACGGTGATGAGCCGCAACTCAGCTACACGGACAACAAACCCTTTGCCCGCGTACTGGAAGCCCGGCTCGCTCGGCGTACCCTGCTCAAGGGCAGTGCCGGCGCGACCGCCCTCGGGTTCATGAGCCTGGGTCTGGCCGGGTGCCTGAGCAACTCCAGCAGCCGCGATGATGACGATGCACCAGGCAATGGTGGTGGCGAGACCGGACCGCTGATCGGTTTCACCGCGGTGCCGACCAGCGAGTCGGATGAGATCGTGGTGCCGGAAGGGTACAGCTACCAGGTGATTCTACCCTGGGGCACGCCGATCACCGGCGAGTATCCGGCCTTCGACCTGGCGAATACCGGCGCCGAGCAGGGCATGCAGGTGGGTTCGCACCATGACGGCATGCACTTCTTCCCGATCGAGGGCGAAGAGCCTTTCGAGGGCAGCTCCGATGAAGGTCTGCTGGTGATGAACCACGAATACGTCGAGCCGCGCTTCATGCACCTCGACCACATTGGCGTGGCGCTGGGTAGTGGTGCGGTGGTCATGCGCGGTGATGGCACGCGCGACCGTGATCAGGCGCTCAAGGAACTGAATGCCCACGGCGTCTCGGTGGTACACGTGAAAAAGCGTGGGGACAACCGCTGGGAGCTGGTGCAGAGCGATTACAACCGCCGAGTTACCGGCCTGACACCGATGGAACTGCATGGTCCGGTGCGCGGCAGCAATCTGGTCAAGACCAAATACAGCCCAGAGGGCCATGCCACCCGCGGCACCCTGAACAACTGCGCCATGGGTGTGACGCCATGGAACACCTACATGGCCGCCGAGGAGAACTGGGCCGGCTATTTCGGCAACAGGGACAATCCGCTGCCCCGCGAGCATGCGCGCTATGGTATCGGTGCGCAGGACAGCCGCTACCGCTGGGCGCTGGCCAATGGGGGTGGCGAGGAGTTCACCCGCTTCGATGCCACCAGCACTGGCGCCAGCGCCACCGAAGACTACCGCAACGAACCGAACTGCTTCGGCTGGATGGTGGAAATCGATCCCTTCGATCCGACCAGCACACCGAAGAAGCGCACCAGCCTGGGCCGCTTCGGCCACGAGGGTGTGGTCTTCGGTCCGGCAATCGAAGGTCAGCCGGTGGTCTGCTACTCCGGCGATGACTCTGCCAACGAGTTCATCTACAAGTTCGTCAGCGAGCAGCCGTTCGTGAAAGGCTCCACCGATGGTTCGATCCTGGATACCGGCATCCTGTATGTCGCCAAGTTCAACGACAACGGCACCGGGGAATGGCTGCCGCTGGTCTATGGCCAGAATGGTCTGGATGCTGCCAATGGCTTCGCCGATCAGGCCGACGTACTGGTCAACACCCGCCTCGCCGCCGGCATCATGGGCGGCACGCCGATGGATCGCCCGGAGTGGGGTGCGGTGGACCCGAACAACGGTGATGTCTATTTCACCCTGACCAACAACAGCGGGCGCTCCACCGAAATCGGTGCCAACCCCCGTATCAATAACCAGCATGGCCATATCATCCGCTGGCAGGAGGCCAATGGTGAGCATGCCTCAACCACGTTCGAGTGGGATATCTTCCTGTTCGGTGGTGATGATGGCATCAGTGGCCAGGCCAATCTCAAGGGCAGGATCCCGGGTGAGGCGGCGGATGGTTCCGAGGATGTCGCGTTGACCGCTGACAACCTGCTCAGCTCGCCGGATGGCTTGTGGATCGACAAGGACAGCCGGGTCTGGATCCAGACCGATATCGGTGAAGGCAGCCAGAACACCGGCGTGTTCGAGGTCTTCGGCAACAACGCCATGCTCTGTGCCGATCCCGCCACCGGCGAGCTGCGCCGCTTCCTGACCGGCCCCATTGGCCAGGAAATCACCGGTGTGATTACCACGCCTGACCAGAAGACCATGTTCATCAACGTGCAGCATCCTGGCGCCACCACCACGCCGGCGGAGTGGGGTACCGACCGCCGCTACGTGCGCAGCAGCTGGCCGGACCGCAATCCGGTGCGGGTGCCGCCGCGCTCGGCCACTGTGGTGATCTGGAAAGACGATGGCGGTGTGATCGGTAGCTGATCCACCCCGACGATCGGACAGGGTGGCCGCGGTGTATCTCGCCGCGGTCACCCTGACGATTTCTGCGTTATTTCCCTTCTGCAAGTCCGCTGTCAGCCTTGATCCTCCGCCGCCCATGCCGCGTGTGAAACAGCTCTGGATGGGACACTTCTGCGTTTCTGACTCACCCAAACAGGTTATTGAGAGCGGTCTCCATCGACCGGTAGCGTGCTACGCCTCCGTTATTTGAGATTGAGGGGTTGCTGGTGTATGGCAAATTCGTGACAATCGGTCGGCTGAAAGAATATTTCAGGGACATAACAATAAAACTGCAAAGAAAGGTCGGTAGCCTCTGGCGGCTGATCATGTGGCCAGCCGGCCGCGAACTTTGCCAGGAGAATGCATGCCATTGGTAGCCCGTTTCACATTGGATTCTGTGGTCAGGTTTGCAACCTTTGTGTTGGTGGCTATCACTGCTATCTTGCTGGGACGCCTGACCTGGGCGGTGCTGGAGCCCTCGAGCATCCTGCCTGCTGCCGCCAATGCCCCTTCCAGTATCATCCAGTCCGAGCCCGCTGCCGGTGAACGTGGCGGCTTCCAGGAACTGGCTCGTCTTTCCGTGTTCGGCAGCGCTGCGAGCAAGAGCGCCAGTCGTGCGGTACATGTCCCGGAAACCTCGCTGAGCTGGTCGCTCAAGGGTGTACTGTCCGATCCCGACCCGAGTCGCAGCGCGGCCATTCTGCTACCGCGTGGACAATCGGAAAAACTGTATCGCGTGGGTGCCTCCCTGCCGGGTGATGTCACGCTGCAGGAGGTGCTGTCTGACCGGGTCATTCTCAATCGCGGTGGCCGCCTGGAAACGTTGCGTCTCAAGCGTTACGACAACGCTGCGGCACCGGCCAGTCGCCGCGGCGCGCCGGCCTTGCCCGCGGCGGCCAGCGATGCACTTGATAGTGGTGCCGCGCCGCGTATCGATCGCGATGCCTGGGTCGACAACCCCCAACGTTTTCTCGACGTCATCAGTGCCAATCCGGTAATGCAGGATGGCGCTCTCTATGGGCTGGAAGTCAGTCCGGCACGCAATGCCCGGGAGTTCGAAGCAGCCGGGCTGGTTGCCGGCGACGTGATCACCGAGGTCAACGGCAGTCCGGTATCCGAGATCAACGATTACCGCGACCTGCTGAAGGAGCTTGCCGATGCCAGTTCGGTATCAGTGTCTCTGGAGCGTAACGGAGAACCGATGAACATAACGATTAGCATGGATTGAGACCAGGATGCCTATGATGTTGTTGCCCAAGACCCGTTACGCCCTGCCGCTGGCCCTGACCCTGAGCCTGCTGGGCAGCGCTGTGATGGCCCAGACCCCGGTCGCGCAGGACAGCGGTGAAGAGCTGGTGCTGAATCTGCGCGATGCCGATATCAATGGCCTGATCGAGATCGTCAGCCAGGAGACCGGGATCAACTTCATCGTCGACCCGCGCGTGCGCGGGCAGGTCAATGTGGTTTCCGGTCAGCCGATCAAGCGGGGCGAGTTGTATGACCTGTTTCTCGGCGTGCTGAAATCCTATGGTTTCGCCGCGGTGACCGGTGCCGAGGGCACGGTGCGTATCGTCCCCGAGGTGCAGGCCAAGGAAAACGAAGTGGGCTCGCTGGAGAGCCACAGCCGGGGTGACGAGTTCATCACCCATGTGATCAGTGTGCGCCACCTGGATGCCAGCCAGCTGGTACGTATCCTGCGCCCGCTGGTACCCAAGGGCGGGCATCTGGCGGCGGCTGCCGAATCCAACTCGCTGGTGATTGCCGATACTGCCGCCAACGTGCGCCGTATCGAAGGTCTGATCCAGCGTATCGACCAGGAATCGATGGAAGATTTCGAGGTGATCCCACTGGAGCACGCCTCGGCTCTGGAACTGGTACGCATCACCGAAGGGTTGAACATCGCCAGACCGGAGGAGAACGTTGCCAAGCGCGTGCGGGTGATCGCCGACGAGCGTACCAATGCGCTGGTACTGCTGGGCGATCCGCAGAAGCGCCTGGCCTACCGCGCCATGATCCGCCAACTGGATGTGCCGGGGGATGAGGGCAACACCCAGGTGCACTACCTGCGTTATGCCAAGGCCGAGGACGTGGCCGAAGTGCTGCGCGGCATCGCCGAGGGCCGGGATACGGAAAACGGTGCGGTGGGCAGCAGTTCTTCGAGCAGTACCGGCAGTTCCAGTTCCTACGGTTACGGCAACCGGGAAACGCGGGTGCGGATCCAGGCTCATGAGAGCACCAACTCGGTAGTGATCTATGGTCCGGCGGAGTTGAGCCGGGAAATGGCGCAGATCATCCGGCAACTGGATATCCGTCGGGCGCAGGTGCTGGTCGAGGCGGTCATCGCCGAGGTGTCCTATGACCGGGCCAAGGAACTGGGTGTGCAGTGGGGCTTTGCCAATGAAGGCAAGGGTGTGGGCATCATCAACTTTGCCCGCGGCAGTGGCGGTATTCTCAACCTCGCCGCCGGCATCAACGGCTTTCTCGAAGGGGACATCACCACACCGCCGTCACTGTCCGACGGTGCCACACTGGGTGGTGTCGGTACCATCGGCAGCACCCAGATCGGCCTGCTGATCAACGCCCTGCAGGGCGACAGTTCGAGCAACATCCTGTCCAC